>Ga0182027_10000737_pt1 | contig 55692 bp, 48 predicted proteins | sample 712E1DmetaG_FD_121300 | JGI IMG/M metagenome (GOLD analysis project Ga0182027, IMG submission 121300) | Permafrost microbial communities from Stordalen Mire, Sweden - 712E1D metaG (Illumina Assembly) | ecosystem: Environmental > Terrestrial > Soil > Wetlands > Permafrost | place: Sweden...
ATACCGGTTCAAGTTCAATTCCGGCACTGTCCAGAACGATGCCATCAAACTCAGGGGCAAGACGGTGAAGATCAAAAAATACGGCTGGAGAATCCCGATATTTTCTATGTACGAAAATATAGTGAAGATTGAAGAAGAGAAGTAGTCTTCCGGTCACCTTAAGCCCTAAGCCGTAAGTTTGATTATTTACCGTGAATATCCCTAACGATTTTTTCAAATGTCAAAAAAAGATTTGATACCATCATATAGCTCTCTCATGATATAGCTTTGGCAGCAAAATAATTAAAAGGCAGAAAAATATGTGGAAGAATAAAGTTGTTTCCCCGGAAGAAATACTTTCAAAGATTGAACCGGGTATGAGTATCTTCCTGGGCAGCGGCATGGCGGAACCGCGTACGCTGGTCAAGCATCTGATGGAATCGAATCAGTATAATCTGCAGGATCTGGAGTTGATTCAACTTGTGAGTCTTGGGGACGCGGTGGCCATTGATGAGCGGTATGCACGGAAATTCCGTTTAAAGACGTTTTTCTCTGGCTGGATTGCTTCTGAGGCCATAAGCCAGGGGCGTGTTGATCTGATTCCCAGCCGGTTTTCCCGTATACCGTGGTTATTTAAAACCGGCGCCATCAGCATTGATGTGGCTTTTATCCAGGTGACACCTCCCGACGACAACGGTTATTCTTATCTGGTGGGCGCGGCTGCGGAAAGGCAGGCCATGGAAATGGCCAAAATCGTTGTCGGCGAGATCAATTCCCTAATTCCCCGAACGATGGGTGATACTCTGGTTAACATGAATGACTTCCAATACCTCGTCGAGGCGACAGAACCACCATTTTATGTCGGACGCTGGCCTTTGCAAGAGGTTTATCTGAAAATCGCTGCCAACATCGCTTCGGTTGTCGAAGACGGCAGTTGCATTTCCTATGGAATTGGTCCTCTCTATGAAGCGCTGGCCAAGACACTGGCGACGAAAAAAAATCTGGGAGTGCATTCGCCTTTTTTTACCGACGCCCTGATGGATCTGGTTAAAAGCGGCGCCATCACCAACCGCAATAAAGGCATCTTTCGCGGCAAGTCTTGCGCTTCCTATGTGATCGGCACCAAGGAACTGATGCAATGGCTGGATTTAAATTCTCTGGTGGAATTTCAGCCGCAGGATATTGTAATGGATCCCAGAACCATCGGCTTTAATGATAACATGATTGCGATTTTCCCGGCGCGTAAAGTTGATCTGACCGGTAATATCGCTTTGCATACCGGCAAGGGAAATGTAACAGCTGGTCCGGGAAATGTACAAGAGCTCTTTATGGGCGCCACCTTGTCAAATAACGGTCGTACGATATTTGCCCTTCCCAGCCGAAACCGCAAGGGGCAACCGAATATCCTCATTTCCGTCGATAAATATCCCTTCCAGTTTGCGAATCGCGAATCCATGGATCTTGTTGTTACAGAATATGGCGTGGCCTATCTCATGGGCAAAACACTTCGGGAGCGGGCGCAGGCGCTGATTGAAATTGCCCATCCTGATGACCGTGCTCAACTGGTCAGGCAGGCCAAGGAAGAAAAGATGATCTACGCCGATCAAATTTATTTTGTGGAGTCCGGTCATCTTTATCCGGATAAAATCGCCTGTTCGCATAAATTCAAAGACGGTCTGACCGTCCGCTTTCGGGCGATCAAGCCATCCGATGAAGACGAAATGCGCCGGCTGTTTTACCGGTTCTCGGATCAGGCAGTTTATTACCGTTACTTTAGTCCGATCAAGACCATGCCCCATGAAAAAATGCAGGAATATGTCAATGTCGATTACCGGTATAACATGTCGATTGTGGCGATAGTTGAAGAGCACGGCGTTGAAAAAATCATTGCGGAAGGACGTTATGCCCGCTCTAAAAATGAGTTTTTTGCGGATACCGCATTTATTGTCGATGAAAACTATCAGGGTAAGGGCATCGCATCCTATCTTTTTGAACTACTGATACGTGCCGCCAGAGAGGAAGGCGTTGCCGGATTTATAGCTGATGTTTTGGAGAACAATAAAGCGATGTTAAAAGTTTATGAAAAAGCACCATATCCCGTACACACGGTTTTATCCAAGGGAGTATATAAGTTAACCATACCTTTTAAGAAGTAAGGTATGGAGGATATTGGATCGAATTTTTTCGGCTAATCTGGAAGATATAAAAGAATAGATTACCAAATCAAGTTAGCATTAAGTAGGTATTGGGGACGGTTGCTAATGCTCAGTAATCGGGTAATTCTTATGGTATAATTAGAAGGTTTAAGTTATACTTAAGTATAAAGCAATGAAGTAAATTCAAAGAAAGCAAGTAGTGAATTAATTTGGAGAGGTGATGGGTGCCTGTAGATATTGATCCTACAAACATTCCGGTAATATTATTATACAACGTGAATTCGGACTGGACACAAGAAGAAAAAGACGAGGTGATAACCGTATCGTCTCAGTTGGGTCACGCATTGATAGAAGAGGGGCACCCCACTGTTTTTGTCCCCATTTTTAATGATAATATAGAGAGTCATCTTGATACTTTCAATCCTCTGGAACACATGGTCTTCAACTGGTGCGAAAGCCTGCCTGGAACAAACAATGGAGAATGGCTTGTGGCGAAAAGAATGGAGATACTGGGTTTTGTATTTACCGGCGCGGGCTCCAACGCCCTGGCGCTCTCTCAAGACAAGTGCCGCGTGAAAATAATCCTTGATCAAAAAGACATCCCGACACCGATGTGGCAGATATTTAATCTGGCTGAACCTGGATCATGGGATCGTTTTCCCGCAATTGTCAAACCCGTAAACGAACATTGCTCTGAAGGCATTACGCCTGATTCCGTCGTGTTGACACCTATGGAGTTGAAAAGCAGGATATCCTACATACTGGATAAATATCGTCAACCTGCTCTGGTCGAAGACTTCGTCGACGGACGGGAATTTCATGTCACCTTGTGGGGAAATGAACACCTTGAAATGCTGCCTCCCGCCGAAATGGACTTCTCTTTTTTCAGTGATTTAAAAGACCGGCTATGTACCTATGAATCAAAATCCATTCCCGGTTCTGATCACTATGAAAAGATAGAGACATTACTGCCGGCGCCGCTTAGTAAAAAAGAAATACAGGCCTTGGAGCAGGTATGCAAGGCCGCCTATAGGGCTTTGGGATGCAGGGATTACGCCCGTCTTGACGTCCGATATCAAAATAATGTTTTTTTCATTCTGGATGTAAATCCCAACCCGGACATTAGTCACGATGCCAGCATGGCCTGTGTCGCCGAATTTGCCGGGTTCAGTTATGGACAAATGGGAAGTCGCATCGTCCGTCTTGCCGCGAAGCGGCATCCGCTCTGGGAAAAAAAACAACCAAAAAATAAAGAAAGAAGTAAATTCAAGTAGGAAATTACAAACCACTTCATTTGGATTCACCACTTATTACGGTAATAGCGGTTAGTGGACAAGGCATATACCCGTGATATTTCTCGCCTGATGACTAATTTTAATAGGTAGTGTAAATGAAGATTCCTCGCCGATCAATCTTCCACAAAGAGGCAATGAATCACTATATCTAGGAAAAGGAAAAAAGTGTTTTGCCTAAAATCGTTTCACCCCGATTTATCCTTATTTTGGGCGCTTTTTATTCTTTTTGTCGCAATCGTCTGGATCGTCTGGGGCATACCTGTTTCGGTCTATAGTTTGGGATATGTATTATGACATAATTGATATCCGCTGAGGATGAAAATATAAACGAAAAATTTGATTTTATCGAGGAAATGTAAAACAGGATGTTTACCGCTGGATACATAAGTATTTGCCCTTGACACGGTTTTGCGATGATGGTAATGACGTCAACACTTTAGCAGAATGTCGGGCGTGGCGCAGTCTGGTAGCGTATCTGAATGGGGTTCAGAGGGCCGGTGGTTCAAATCCACTCGCCCCGACCATCTTCATAATAAAATTTTCTTGATAAAGATTTTATTTTTTGCCGATTTATTTTTCAAGGGTCTTTTCTTTTTTTCTTCGTATAAATGCTTATCGGCTTTGTCCAGTAAATCCTGTAGAGAAAATTTCAAATTAGGATGAAAATTAGCTATGCCCATGCTCAAAGAAAGATTCTTTTTTTCTTTTTTATTATAGTTATTTATATTTTCCCGAAGGCGGTAAATAGTTCTTTCCGCGCTATAACCTGCAGTATCAGGAATTAAAACAACAAATTCATCCCCTCCGATACGGGCGATAATATCGGAATCGCGAAATGAATAGCGCAATATATCAGCTACTTTTTTTAAAGCCAGGTCACCTTGGAGGTGACCAAAAACATCGTTGATTTTTTTCATGTCATCAATGTCGGAAAAGATTAAATAGAAATTTTTGTGCATACGCTCGGCAAGCTTAAGGTGATGTTCGGCAAGAGTAAAAAAACCACGGCGGTTAAGAAGTCCGGTTAAGTCGTCAATCAAAGCAAGACTGCGCACAGCATCTTGCAGCTTTTGCCTTTCAATAGCGAAGCGGATGACGCGGAATATTATCTCCGCGTTTATTTTTTGTTTAACAAGATAGTCCTGGGCGCCTTGTTGAACGGCGCACAAGGCAATTTCTTCATCATCAATTCCGGTAAGGATAACGATGGGTATCCCCAATACCTGAGATTTTAACTTGATTAAAGTATCCAATCGTTGACTATCCGGTAATCCTAAATCCAATAGAATAATGTCTACAGCCGTATCAGTAAGAATGGAAATTCCTTCGGCAAGCGAACCTACCTGGGTAATTTCATAATTCTGAGAAGAAATGTCTCTCAGCGTTTCAGTCAATAGCCGTGCATCACCGGGATTGTCTTCAAACAAAAGTATTTTAACAGGTTTATTAAACATTGAAATATTTTATGGAAGTTTAACTGTTTTTAACCAAAAATCTTCGATTAGTTTGACTACATTAAAAAACTGTTTTAAATCTGCAGGTTTAGTTATGTAACAGTTTGCCTGTAGATTGTACGCATTTATTATATCTTGTTGGGCTTCAGAGCTGGTAAGGACTACAACGGGAATATGCTTTAAAACCGGATCTGTTTTAATTTCTGCGAGAACTTCCCGACCATCTTTACGGGGCATGTTAAGATCGAGTAAAACAAGATCAGGGCAGGAAGATTTTTTGTACGCGCCTTCTTTGCGCAAAAAAGAAAGAGCCGCTTCACCATCTCCAACAACGGTCAGTTTATTACATGTTTGCCCTTCTTTGAAAGCTTCCTTAATGAGAATTACGTCACCGGGATTGTCTTCAATAAGAAGAATATCGATCATTTTTTGTTGTTCGTCATTAACCATAAAAACCATGTCTTATTGCTTGCCGGGTATGGTGAAATAAAAAGTCGAGCCTTGACTAGGTTTTGATTCTACCCAGATACGGCCTCCGTGTCTTTCCACAATTTTTTTACAAATAGATAAACCAATTCCCGTTCCCGGGTATTTTGATTTATTATGCAATCTTTGAAAAATGATAAAAATTTTGTCAATATATTCTTTATCAATTCCTATACCATTATCCCGCACAGAAAACAGCCAAAAGTCACCTTTATTTATTGCCTTGACAAGTATTTCTGGCTGTTTCTTGCTATGATATTTTATCGCATTACTGATTAAATTCTGAAAGAGTTGGACCAGTTGCGTGTAATCGGCCGGAATTGTCGGTAAATGATCTATGTTGATTATAGCGTTGTTTTCTTTAATCGTTTTGCTTAAATTAGATAGGGCATGGTTGATAACGATGTTGAAATTGGTCGGTTCCAAATTTTTGCCGTGAGTGCCCACGCGCGAATATTTTAGAAGATCATTGATTAACCTTTGCATATGGGATGCACCATCAACGGCATAAGATATGAATTCATCGGCATTCTTATCCAGTTTCCCTTGATAACGGTGTTGCAGTAACTGGACAAAACTTGTTACCATACGCAACGGTTCCTGTAGATCATGTGAAGCAACATAAGCAAATTGGGCCAGGTCGGTATTGGAACGTTCCAGTTCTTGGGTCAATTTTTTCATTTGCTCGGCTGCTTGTTTGCGTTCCGTAATGTCTCTGATAATGGCTTGAAAGTATTTTTCTCCTTTTAAGGTGATGGTATTAAAGGTTAATTCCGCATCAAATATACTTCCATCGCAGCGAATAAAACGCCATTCCAGAAAAAGAGTTTCACCTTTCAAAGCTTTTTGTATTTTTTCTTTAGCCATGTCCTTGGAAAGAAGGCCGTCAAGCTGAAATTCCGGCATAAACTCCCAGGATTTATGGCCAATAAGCTGATCGCGGGTACCCCGAAACAATTTAAGTGTGGCAAAATTACAATCGACAATTGTTTCATTATTTATGAGAATAATGGTATCAATTGCCAATTCAAATAATGCCCTATATTTTGCTTCGCCTTCTTTTAAAACCATTTCTGTAGTTTTTCGTTCGGTGATATCCCGAACGATGGCTTGCAGATATTTTTTCCCGCCTAATTTAACGATGGTAAAAGTCATCTCAGAATCAAAAATGGTTCCATCATAACGACAATACTTAATTTCAAAAGTGGGAGTATCGCCGCGAAGAGCGGATTTAATCGCTTCTATTACCAGCGCTGAAGTCGGCTTGCCATCAGGCTGAAATTCCGGCCAAAATTTTTGTGGATTCGCGGCAAGAAATTCTTCGCGGCTGCAACCGAACATGTCCAGCGTCTTCTGATTGCAGTCAATAAAACGATCGCGATCTGCTAAAATAATAGTGTCACTGGCGGACTCGAATAATGTGCGAAATTTTGCTTCGCTCTCATTAAGAGCTTCTTCAGCTAATTTTCGATCGGTTATATCGATTAGGGAGGCGATACTTTTTTTTGTACCCGGGATAATGGCTTCGGTATTAACAATGTACTTTATTTGTTTGAGTCTGTTAATCATTCGGAATTCATAATGATCAGGCGCGGCATCGGGATCAATTCGCCGTAAAATATGATAATGCTGCATAAATTCTAAATCTTCTTTATGGACGAAATCGGTCCATTTAATTTTTCCTTCAATGTCCTGTTTTCCAGCTCCATAAAGGTTTTCAAATTGCTTATTGGCAAAAGAAACGGTCATATCATCCTCAACGATTATGGTCGCCGCACCACTGTTTTCAAAAAAAGTATGGTAAATACTTTCTGCATTACGGTATTGTTCATCGACAGAAGCATACTTAGCGCACTTTTTTTCGAGTTGATCAATTTTTTTAACAAGCTCAAGATAGGTTGGTTTTTTAGCCATAAGATAAAAGTCAACCGAATGAATATTCCTTGTCTTGAAATAACTTTAAGCAACTTTTTACAACAGTAGGATCATAAAGAACACCTTGTTTCCGGGTAATTTCATCTATAGCTTCCTTGGTTCCAAAAGCTGGCCGGTAGGGACGATGTGAGGCTATTGCTTCCACTACATCAGCTACAGCAAGAACTTTAGCTTCCAATAGAATATCGTCATTTTTTAAACCGGCGGGGTAGCCACTACCATCGATCCTTTCATGATGTTGTAAAACGGTTTTGGCAATGGGCCAAGGAAAATCAATTTCCTTCAATATATCGTATCCAACCTGCGGATGAATTTTTATCAAGCTAAGCTCCAGGTTGGAAAGTAAGGAGGGTTTACTGAGAATTTCAGCCGGGATGGAAATTTTACCGATATCATGAATCATACAGGCTAATTGAATGCCTTCGACTCTTTCCGGGGCGAGATTCATTTCCTGGGCTATGGCACGAGCCAAATCAGCGGTGCGTTTCTGGTGACCAGCAGTGTAAGGATCCCTTATTTCCACAGCCATGGCCATTGCTTTCACTGTTCCGTTTAAAGCCCTGGTGAATTTTTCTAAGCTTCGTTTTAATTCTTCCTCATAATTTTTTCTCTCAATGGCGTAACGAATAACCCGGGATAACATGCTTCCGGTGATAGAGCCTTTAATTAAATAGTCTTGAGCTCCCCGGCGTACAGCTTCAATGGCGACACTTTCATCATCAAGACCGGTTAAAACAATTATCGGAATTGATGCCTTTGTAGCACGCACACTTTCAATGGTATTAAGCCCTTGGCTATCGGGCAGTCCTAAATCCAAAAGTACGGCATCAATATTTTGAGAAACGAGACATTTCAGACCTTTAGATAAAAGATCAACACATTGCAGATTAAAGCGATCATCGGTATCAGCGAGTAGCTCACGAATTAATCTGGCGTCACCGGGATTATCCTCGAGCAGGAGCAGGTTGATTGATTTGTCTTTCATTTAGTAGAAGGCGAGAATCCTTAATTTAATGTAATTTTTATACCTCGAAAGTTGAGCAAAGTCAAAAAGTATAATTATTAACTAAACCGTTAATTAATCAAAAATAATCCTTTAAGAGAAACTATTCAGGAAGACAATTTTCTTGCATAAAAGAAGATAATCAAATACATGAGCTCACAAAGAACTTAATTTAACTGGTTTTGTTTGTATTCGCTCATAATAATCCGCGTTGACATTTTTGGGTGTAATGAATATATAATTTAATTAATCCAAAGCGAGAGTGGCGGAATTGGAAGACGCACTGGACTTAGGATCCAGCCCGCCTATGCGGATAGGGGTTCAAATCCCCTCTCTCGCACCAACCTTCAAAGAAATTTATAAATATTTCAAAATTAAGGAGATGTAATAGTGAGTCAGGTAGTAATGAATATCGAAGAGCTAAGCTCTGTAAAGAAAAAGCTTTCATTTGACATTCCCTGGAATGAAGTTAAAGACGAACTCGATACCGTATATAGAGACATTGGGAAAAAAGCCAAAATTAAAGGTTTTCGCCCGGGAAAAATTCCCCGTAAGGTATTGGAAACGTATTTTAAGGAACAAGCGGAAAATGAAACTATCAACAATATCGTTAATAAATTCTATTGGCAGGCGCTAGAAGAAAAGAGCATAGTTGCACTCTCTAGACCGGATATAGACCAGGAAGGATTTAAAGAAAACTCCACTTTTTCTTTTTCGGCTTCTTTTGAAACAGAGCCGGAATTTGAGCCCAAAGGATATAAAGGAATTGAATTGGAAAAAGAAATATTTCAAGTAACAGAAAATGATATGGAGAAGAGAATCAATGAATTAAAGCAAATGTTTGCGACAATGGAAGAAGTTAAAGATGACCGGCCGCCTGTAAAAGGAGATTTTGTTGTAATGGACTTTGCCGGGAATCTTAATGGAGAATCGTCTCCAGAATTGAAAGCCGACAATTACTTTCTGGAAATCGGATCACAGCGATTTATCCCGGGTTTTGAAGAACAGTTAATCGGCATGAAAAAAGGGGAAGAAAGGTCAATAAAAGTGGTTTTCCCTAAAGATTATCACGAAAAGAAATTTGCCGATGAAGAGGTAATTTTCAATGTAACAATAAAAAACATCAGAGAGAAAAAGCTGCCGGAATTAGACGAAAATTTTATAAAAAATTTTGATAAATATGACTCTCTAGAAGATTTAAAAAACGATGTACGCAAATCTTTGGAAGAAGAATCTCAACGCCTATCGGAAATTAATTTGCACAATAAGATTACAGAAATTCTACGCAAAGAAAATGAGTTTGAAGTTCCACCATCGCTAATAGAGCGGCAGATTTTTTACATGATGGCCAATACTCAAAGGAGAATGACTTCCGCCGGTATGGAGGAAAAGAATGCAATGGAACTAAGCTTTAAAATGCACGATAAATTTAAAGATGAAGCCGTCAAAACCGTTAAAACTTTTTTATTGTTAAAGAAAATCGCCCAAAAAGAATCATTTATAGTAGAAGAAAGCGATACAGAAAAACATATTCAGGAATTAGCCGTTAAATACGGTCGGGATTACGAATTATTGAAAAAAACATACGAAAATGAAGAAAATAGGGATAATCTCAAGGTCGAATTAATTCAAAAAAAGGTATTTGACTTTATTGAACAAAGTGCCAATATTAAGGCTATTGAAAAAAAAGGTCTGGACGCGGAGGTTAAATAGTGAATTTAATTCCCATGGTGGTTGAACAAGATGGCCGGGGTGAACGCGCTTTTGACATCTATTCACGTCTCTTAAAAGATCGTATAATTTTTCTGGGTACAACTATTGATGATAATATGGCAAATTTGGTTGTCGCTCAGATGCTTTATTTAGAATCGGAAGACCCGGATAAAGAAATCTTTTTTTACTTAAACTCTCCGGGAGGTCATGTAAGTTCGGGTATGGCTATTTATGATACGATGCAATATATTAAGTCTCCGATTTCGACGGTTTGCATGGGACAAGCAGCAAGTATGGCAGCTCTGCTCTTGGCGGCAGGGGAAAAAGGAAAACGATTTGCGCTGCCCCATTCACGTATTTTAATCCATCAACCATTGGGAGGCTTTCAGGGGCAGGCAACAGACATTGATATACAGGCAAAAGAAATATTAAGATTAAAAGACGAGTTAAATCGAATTTTAGCTGATTTGACAGGAATGTCTCTTTCCAAGATAATTAACGATACCGAACGTGATTATTTCATGAATAGCCAACAAGCTAAAGAATATGGTTTGATTGATGAAATTATAATTCGTAAGCCGGCGTCCGCAGCAAACACAAAAAAAGGAGAATTAAGTGATAAAGAAAAGTAAAGATAATCGAATGGGGCAGGGCATGCTTTTTTGTTCTTTTTGCGGAAAAATGCAGAGCGAAGTGCGAAAACTGGTTGCCGGTCCTACAGCATATATCTGCGACGAGTGCATCGAGCTTTGCCGTTATATTATTGAAGAAGAAGAAGATAAGACAATAGAGAAAGATTCCAAAAATGGTTTGCTGCAACCAAAAGAAATCAAGAAATATCTGGATCAATACGTAATTGGTCAGGATAAGACCAAGAAGATACTTTCGGTTGCCGTTTATAATCATTACAAAAGATTGTTTTCCAACGTTGATTCCGACGGTATAGAGATTCAAAAAAGCAATGTGCTTCTAATCGGGCCTACAGGTTCGGGAAAAACACTTCTGGCGAAAACACTGGCGAAATTCCTCAATGTTCCTTTCACTATCGCCGATGCTACAACTTTAACTGAGGCCGGCTACGTCGGAGAAGACGTAGAAAACATTATTTTAAGTTTGTTGCAAAATGCCGATTATGATGTGGCCAGGGCATCCAAAGGCATTGTTTATATCGACGAGATAGACAAAATTGCGAAGAAATCCGGAAATCCTTCCATAACAAGAGATGTTTCCGGTGAAGGCGTCCAGCAGGCGTTATTAAAAATTATGGAAGGAACAATGGCCAATATCCCGCCCAAAGGCGGCCGCAAGCATCCCCAGCAGGAATTCATTCAGGTGGATACAACGAATATTTTATTTATATGCGGCGGAGCGTTTAATGATTTAGAAAACATTATTTCCAAGCGATTGGGAGTAAATGCGATGGGCTTTGGTGCCGACATTAAAAGTAAAAAAGAAAAAAGATCCGGTGACTTACTTGCCGAAACGCGGCCGGAAGATTTATTGAAGTTTGGATTAATACCCGAATTCATCGGCCGTTTACCGGTTATCGCCACGCTGGATGATTTGGATGAATCGACTTTGATTCGAATTTTAGTGGAACCCAAGGACGCTATTATCAAGCAGTATAAAAAATTATTCGCCTTGGAAAATGTGACTTTGAAATTTACAGACGGGGCTCTACACGCTGTAGCCAAGTTATCAATGGAGAGAAAATCAGGTGCGCGCGGCCTGCGCTCTATACTGGAAAATACAATGCTGGAAGTCATGTATGATATACCTTCTCAGAGCGATATCAAGGAATGCGTCATTAGTGAAGACGTGGTTTTAAAGAAAGAAAAACCGATTTTAATTTACGAAGGAAAATCTGAATCTGCTTAAGAAATATATGGGAAAAATATGTTTGAAGAAAAAAAACTAGATGACCAGGAAAAAACGATGGTAATGCCGCTTTTGCCTCTGAGAGACGTTGTGGTCTTCCCACATATGATCGTCCCTTTGTTTGTCGGCCGCGAAAAATCGATTGCCGCGCTGGAATCGGCAATGAAGTATGAGAAAGGCATTTTCATGGTTGCTCAGAAAAATGCCAAGAAAGATGATCCGAATCAGGAAGATATTTACAATATCGGTACAATCGGTATTATCATTCAACTTTTGCGCTTGCCAGACGGAACGGTCAAAGTGCTGGTTGAAGGAAAAACCCGCGGTGTCATAAAGGAATATTTACAAAATAATGATTTTTTCTTGGTCAAAGTAAATGAGATTGAAGATATTGATGATCAAAATGATATCAAAAAGCAAGCACTAATACGCAGTATCAAAGAATCTTTTGAGCTTTATCTGAAACTCAGCAAAAAAATTCACGTGGAAATGATGGGAACAATTGCCGCTATTGAAGACGCCTCCAAGCTTGCCGATGTTGTAATTACCCATATTAATGTGAAGCTGGAAGATAAACAAAAAATTATAGAGATATTCAATATCGGTGAACGTCTGGAAGCAATTTATTCACTGATGCTTTCCGAAATAGAAATCCTACAGGTTGAGGAAAAGATAAAGCGGCGCGTTAAAAAGCAGATGGAGAAAACGCAGAAAGATTATTATCTCAATGAACAAATGCGGGCTATTCAGAAGGAAATGGGAGAAAAAGACGATTTCCGTAATGAAGTAGTCGAACTGGAAAAGCGTTTAAAGCAAAAGAAGATGTCTGAAGAGGCTACGAAAAAAGCCCGGCAGGAAATTAAAAAATTACAAATGATGGCGCCTATGTCCGCCGAGGCTACGGTTGTCAGAAATTATATTGACTGGCTGTTGGATATGCCCTGGTCGGATAAAACGGAAAATAAATATACCTTGAAAGAATCGGAAACCATTCTAGAAGAAGATCACTACGGATTGAAAAAAGTCAAGGAGCGCATTATTGAATATCTTGCCGTTCAATCGTTGGTAAAGAAAAATAAAGGACCGATTTTATGTCTGGTTGGTCCTCCCGGGGTGGGTAAAACGTCTATTGCCAAATCAGTGGCCAGAGCCACAAACAGGAAGTTTGTGCGTATTTCTCTGGGAGGCGTTCGCGACGAAGCAGAAATCCGCGGCCATCGCCGCACTTATATAGGAGCTATGCCGGGAAAAATCATTCAGTCTTTGAAAAAGGCCAGCTCCAACAATCCTGTTTTCTGTCTGGATGAAGTGGATAAGCTTAGCTCCGATTTCAGAGGAGATCCCTCCTCAGCGCTGCTGGAGGTTCTTGATCCGGAGCAGAATGTTGCTTTTAATGATAATTATCTGGATGTGGATTATGATTTGTCCGACATTATGTTCATTACAACGGCAAATATTTTACAGACAATTCCTGCTCCTCTGCAGGATAGAATGGAAGTAATAAGAATAGCGGGGTACACGGAACAGGAAAAATTGCAGATAGCGATAAAGTTTTTGATTGCGAAGCAAATGGAAGCGAATGGTTTATCGGCAGAAAACATTGAATTCACCAAAGGAGCATTGCTTAGAATTATACGCCAATACACACGGGAAGCCGGTGTGCGAAATCTGGAACGTGAAATTGCTTCCATCTGTCGCAAAGTTGCTAAAGAAATAGTCAGTAACGGCAACAAGAAAAAATTAGTTATTACTTCCAAGTCTATCGTCAAATATTTAAGTGTGCCCAAGTTCCGTCACGGTGAAACAGAAGGCAAGAATGAAATTGGTTTGACAATTGGTTTAGCCTGGACAGAGGTCGGCGGGGAACTATTGGCTATTGAAGCTTCCATCATGGAAGGTACGGGCAAGATGGTAATGACCGGAAAATTAGGCGACGTTATGCAGGAATCTGTTCAGGCCGCGTTGACTTATATTCGGGCTCGCGCGGAAAGATTCGGTCTACCCAAGAATTTTTATGAGAAAATTGACATTCATGTTCATGTCCCGGAAGGAGCAATTCCTAAAGATGGCCCATCTGCGGGCATTGCGATGGCTACATCTATTGCCTCGGCGCTGATGAAGAAAAAAGTGCGTGCCGATTTAGCCATGACTGGTGAAATTACATTGAGGGGCAGGATTTTGCCGATAGGTGGATTAAAGGAAAAGATTCTAGCTGCTCATCGGGGTAACATCAAAATGGTCATTATTCCGAAAGATAATGAAAAAGATTTAGTGGAAGTTCCGCAAAATGTGCAAAATGCTCTGGAGATAGTTTTTGTCGAGCATATAGATGAAGTATTAGATATTGCTTTTTTGAAGGATGATGAAAATTTCGGTGCAACAGTCGAACCGAACATGCCGGTAAGTCCTCAGTCGGTAAATTAATTATTTTCATTTTTTTTAGAACTTGACAATAAATGTCAATGTTGCTAGAAGCCTCACAGCGTTTTTGAGGAATTGCGGGCGGGTAGCTCAGCTGGGAGAGCGCCACGCTTACACCGTGGATGTCACAGGTTCGAGTCCTGTTCCGCCTACCATTAATGTTAATTCAAAGAACTGTAATTTAAATTATAATGATTTTTGGGGGTCGTAGTTAAGTTGGTTATAACGCCGGCCTGTCACGCCGGAGGGCGTGGGTTCAAGTCCCATCGGCCCCGCCAGAAAATCAAAGGGAGTCAGCTTTTATGACGACTCCCTTTTTTTTGTCCAATGGCTTGCTTTTTAGATGTTGTTCATATAAAGTTCTAAGCAATTTATTAACTTCCATAAAAAATAGGATGGCCAGAGGGAAAAGAATCAATTATGGATTATGAAGGATTAATAATAAGACCGCCCAGCGAAGCTTACAGCCTACTGCTGCAAGTCACTGTCGGTTGTTCACATAATAAATGCACATTTTGCGGGACTTATCGCCAAAAGAAATTCAAGATAAAACCTTTGGAGCAAATTAAGAAGGATTTACAGGAAGCCCGAAATTTCGGAAATGTGGGAAAAGTATTTTTGTGCGATGGGGATGCCTTGATAATACCTCAGCCACATCTGGAAGAGATGCTGAAGTTAGTTAATGATAACCTGCCGAATATTGAACGCATCGGAACATATGCCAATGCCAAAAGCATTTTAAGAAAATCCGTTGATGAGCTTAAAAAACTAAAAGAGATGGGTCTGAAAATAATCTATTTAGGTGTGGAAACGGGAAATGTTGAATTACTGCAAAAAATACATAAGGGTGTAACTTACGAGCAAATGGTGGCGGCAGCGCACCGTGTCAAAGAAGCGGGCATAGCACTCTCTGTTACGGTACTATTAGGAATAGGCGGGATAGAGAAGAGCGTTGAACACGCGATGGATACTGCCCGAATTTTGAGCGATATCGATCCGGATTATGTGGGCGCGCTTACTTTGATGCTCGTTCCGCATACTCCACTATACGAAGATTACATGGCCGGCTGCTTTATTTTACCGGATAAATTTGGTTATATTCGCGAGCTTTATTTGATCATTTCCAATTCCAATTTTACCAATTGCTATTTTACTTCCAATCATGCTTCCAACTATTTGCCGATAAAGGCTTATTTACCTCGGGAGAAAGAAAAAATATTGAAAATGATCGGTTCGGTCATAGAAGAAAAAAATGTAAGCCGGATGAGACCAGAATATTTGCGCGGTTTATAATTTAAGGAGAAATATTTTTAAATATGACGGAAATATTCTCTAAACTATTTTTCTGGCGCAACTCCAAATATATCAAAAAGGAAATTGAAGCAGTTTTGTCCAAAGCGCAAAAACATGGCTTGATGGATTTTTCATCCCGTGAAATAATCGAAAATATTTTAGAGTTTACACATATTTTAGTTCGCGAGATAATGATTCCGAGAACCCAGATCGTCGCTGTGAGCACAGAGGCGACAACTGAGGAAATCATAAAGGAAGCAATCGAATCGCGGCATACGCGCATACCTATTTATCGTGGAACAATCGATAACATTATTGGTATTCTGAATGTCAAGGATTTGCTTAAATTCTGGTCAAAAGAAATTACAAAAGAAGATATATTAACTCAGCTAACCAAACCATATTATATTCCGGAAACAAAAAACACCCATCTGTTGTTTTATGAATTCAAAGAAAATAAAAAACATATAGCCATTGTCATTGATGAATATGGAGGAACATCAGGTCTGGTCACGCTGGAGGACCTGCTCGAAGAAATTGTCGGCGAAATTCGTGACGAACATGAAGCAAATACGGATACGGATGGAATTTTGCAATTAGCGGATGGGTCCCTTATAGTCGATGGACGAACGGAAATCGAAAAAATTGAAGAATATTTAAATATTAGTCTGGAAAAAGGAAGATATGAGACTCTTGGTGGTATGATCCTAAACGCGACCAGAAGAATTCCTCTGATTGGCGAAACATATCAAATAAAGGGACTGGAAATTACAATAGAAAATGCCGACGAACGCAGCATCAAAAAAGTAAAAATCAGAAAACTTCAGACCGATAGTAAAAATGAATAACAAAAACATCTCCGTGAAAAAATTCAATTTCAGTTTTTATAACGAATTATTGGAAAATAAAATTATTTTAGCTTTGCTGAGTGGGCTGCTTATATTTTTATCTTTTCCTAAGTATGGCTTTGGCTTAATTGCCTGGGTTTCTTTTATTCCTCTTTTTTTCGCATTGTGGAAGGTCACTTCCCTCAGACAAGGGTTACTTTTGGGTTTTCTCACCGGGATTGCAGGCTATATAGGAATAATATATTGGATTACTTATGCCGTTGTAAATTATGGTTATTTGCCTATATATCTGGGTGTTATTTTGATGTTACTCTTAACCTGTTATTTAAGCATTTACACGGCGTTATTTGCTGCAGCTATCGTTTTTTTTCGGGGAAAGATTCTTTTTTTATTGGCGCCGGCCCTGTGGATTTGCCTGGAATATTGTAAGTCCAATTTTTTAACAGGATTTCCTTGGGAAAATCTTGGCTACTCCCAGTATTTGAATTTCTACCTTATTCAATTTGCCGATGTTTTAGGCGTCTTTGGTTTGTCTTTTTTGATTGTCATGGTTAATGTATCTTTGTTTGATGTTCTGGCGAAAAGATCAAAGAAGGCGATTATATCGGCTGCCGTGGTCTTTTTAATTTTAGGCAGTGTTTTTATCTACGGTGTTATTAGAGTGAATCATGTTGAAAAAGCGATGGATAATGCGAAAAGCATGGAAGTTGCATTGATTCAAGGCAATATCGATCAATCAATAAAATGGAACGAAAATTTTCAAAAAGAAACAGTGAATATATACGAACGTCTTTCTTTGCAAAATACTCCGGCAGAGGGGGGATTGTTGGTCTGGCCGGAAACTGCTCTCCCGGTTAATTTTTTGGATATAAATGATTTGCAGAAACAAGTAAAACAGTTAGCAGTCAAGACAAAAAGCTGGTTTATATTCGGTGCAGTAAGTTATTTGCCGAAAAGAGGGTACGCAGATTATTTTAACAGCGCCTACCTTTTGAATCCTGCAGGTGAAAGCAGAGGTCGATATGATAAAGTTCATTTAGTTCCCTATGGTGAATATGTCCCTCTAAGAAATATTTTACCGTTCGTTAAAGGGCTTACTGCCGGAATTGGAGATTTTACAGCCGGAGCTGGATTCTATCCCTTGCTCTTGGACGATAGAAAAATCGGAATTTTGATCTGTTACGAAGGAATTTTGCCTAATGCCGCGAGAATGTATAAGAAAGAATCAGCTGAGTTATTGGTAAACATTACCAATGATGCATGGTTTGGCGCGACCTCAGCACCCTTTCAGCACTTTTCCATGTCATTGTTTCGCGCTGTGGAAAACAGGCTATATATGGTTCGAGCCGCCAATACAGGCGTCTCGGGAATTATTGATCCACGAGGGAAAATAATTGCGCAAACAAAAATATTCCAAAGAGAAGCTTTGAAAGGAAACATAAAATTTGTAAAGATACCGACTTTTTATGCCCAATACGGTGATATAATGGTAGTTATCTGTTTCGTTTTAATTATGCTTTATTTTTTAGTGAGTTGGAAAAGGAGGTTAAAAAATGACAATCGAAAACATACAAGAAACAGTAAATGATTTGAAAAAAAGAATCAAATATATCGGGGAGTGTCTTTGACGTTCCGGAGCTGGAACTAAAAATAAAAGATTTGGAAATATTATCTTTAAAAAAAGAATTCTGGGACAATCAAAATAATGCGCGAGAAATACTCCAAAAAAAGACGAAATTGACTGAGTCTCTGGATAAGTGGAAAAAATTCAATGAGGAAATAAGAGATATTGAACATCTCTGGGCAATCGCTTTGCAGGAAAAAGACGAACAAGTCTTGCAAGATTTGTCCTTGGAGCTGGATTATTTAAATTCTGCTGTTGGCCAAGAAGAGATAAGAATTATGCTGGCCAGTGAACAAGATCCCATGGACGCAATTGTTTCTATCCATGCCGGAGCGGGAGGAACAGAAGCACAGGATTGGACGGAAATGTTATTACGCATGTATTTGCGCTGGGCCGAAAAGAAAGGATTTGCCACCAAAATCATCGATTGCCAGCCTGGAGACGAGGCCGGCATTAAAAGCGTGTCTTTCACGGTGGAAGGTCAGTACGCTTATGGTTATGCGAAAGCGGAAATCGGCGTTCATCGCCTTGTTAGAATCTCTCCTTTTGATGCCGGTGCCCGACGTCATACTTCGTTTGCTTCCGTTTTTGTTTATCCGGAAGTTGACGATGATATAAAGATTGAAATCGATGAAAACGATTTACGCATAGATACCTTCCGTGCTGGTGGAAAAGGCGGGCAACATGTAAATAAAACGGATTCAGCCGTAAGAATCACCCATTTACCTACAAATATAGTTGTGCAATGTCAGAACGAACGATCCCAGCACAAAAACAAAGCGATGGCTATGAAATATCTAAAATCAAGACTCTACGAGAGGGAACTGCAATTGAAGAAGGAAAAGATCAACGAAGAAAATAAATTGAAGAAGGATATTACCTGGGGTAGCCAAATCCGGTCTTACATCCTGCATCCGTACAAAATGGTCAAAGATCACCGGACGAATATTGAAAACGGCAATGCTAGCAGAGTCCTTGATGGTGATATTGACGATTTTATCCACGCATATCTTATGAGCGCGACGGAACATTTTTTACCTAAGGATTTGAAAAATAGCTAGCTGGGAAATTTTGCCCATGTAGGAACTTAAAAGAAAGCCGGCCATTGGCAATTAAGCTTAGGGAAAAATTAAAAGTATGATATAAGATATTTGTAAAAGATATTTATCAGTTAAATTAAAAGAAGCATTCCTGCGATGCCTGTTTCGGAAAAAGCTTAAGGAGCTGGTTTAATAATGAGAATTGAAAAATGCTGTGTTGTTTTAACGATAGCGGTTACTTTAATTTTTGCCTTTCCTTTATTCAGTTCTGCTCAAAGTTTAATTGATCAAAATCATGAAGAGAAAGAAAACGCTCCAATCAAGAATTCAGTGATAAAAAAAGGGGATACATCCTTAAAAGAGGAAAACAAAGAGGACAATCAAAAAGAAGGCAATAATTCATCAAAGTTAAGCTGGAGAAGTCTGTTTTCTTCTCCCGCCAAGGCACAAAAAGATAAGGCGGCAGAAGAAGAACAAGATATTATGGAAAAGGCGCTGGATTTACTGGAAGTCGCCGATAATTACTGGGAAAAAGGTGATGTAGAAAATACAATAAATACATTAGATAAAGCTTATGCATTAATTTTGGATGCTGACGGAGATGTGGCTATAGCGCGGCAAAAAGATGACCTGCGATTATTAATATCTAAACGTCTGTTGTCCGTATACTCCAACAAGCAAACCGCCACTAACGGTAAAGCCAGTGAAATACCGTTAACAATGAATGAGGCAGTAGAAAAGGAAATTCATTCTTTTCAAACGCTGGAACGGGATTTTTTTATTGCAGCGTATCAGCGCTCCGGGATGTACCGTCCTGTCATAATTACAGAATTAAAAAAAGCGAGAATTCCGGAAGAACTTTCCTGGCTTCCCTTCGTGGAAAGCGGTTTCAAGATTAAAGCTCTTTCGCGCGCCCGTGCACTTGGTTTGTGGCAATTTATTCCATCAACCGGTTATAAGTACGGATTGAGCCGTGATGAATGGATAGATGAACGTATGGATGTGGAAAAATCTACTCAGGCGGCAATTGCTTATTTAAACGAATTACACGGCATGTTTGGAGATTGGCTCACCGCATTGGCCGCATATAATTGCGGGGAGGGAAAAGTGCTCAGAGTCATATCACTACAGCACATTAATTACTTTGATCGTTTTTGGGATCTGTACAATCTATTGCCGCGAGAAACATCTCGCTATGTTCCCCGCTTTCTGGCAACATTACATATAATCAAAAACCCGCAAAAATATGGATTCGATTTGGGTAGTACGGAAAAGCCAATTACAGTAGAGACAGTTAAAGTCAATAAGATAATGAAACTTGAAGATATTGCGTCAAAAATTGAAGTATCGGATGAAAAATTACACTTAATTAATTCGGAATTGAGATATAAAATAACACCGGATAGGGAATATGATTTAAAGATTCCCAAAGAATCTCTAGCCAAGTTTAATTTAGTGGCGAGTGAAATCCCCGAAAGCGAAAAACCGCGGTTTCTTTTAGCTCGAGCAGTTTTTATCAGACACCGGGTAAAAAGTGGCGAATCGGTTAATTCTATTGCCAGTAAATATGGAGTTCCCGTTTCCAGAATAATATCTTATAATAGATTAAATCCTCAAAAAGCATTAGTTGTCGGGAAACGTTTAACGATTCCTCTAATTAAAGAAAAGCGTTACGCCAAAGGCAAATCAAGACAAAAAAACAATAAAATACAAACATCTACAGGACAATATAAAGTTAAAAGAGGAGACACACTCCAGCTGATTGCGCAGCATTCCGGCACTACCGAGGCGCAAATTAAAGAGTTGAACAACTTAAAAACGGATACAATACGTGCAGGTCAAGTACTAAAGGTATCTCCGAATGAAAACGTCACTAATTCAGCGGGAAAAAAGGATAATGCAACAAAGACAGCGCGAAAATCAAAGATAACAAACAAAATATTGTCGGCGGCTGATGTAGATGAATTAGGAACGAACAAATACATAGTCATTAAAGGCGATAACCTCTATAGCATTGCCAAAAAAAACAATATCAATGTCACCAAGTTGATGGAATTGAATAATCTAGTTGAAAATAAAACAATAACTCCGGGACAGATTTTAGTTGTTAAATAGATAAATCAAAAGGAACATTCAAGGAAAGAATGCGAAAAATTTGATAATTATTTGGCTGCCAATTTATTTCCTTGACAAAATTATTAAATATTGTTAATATTTTTTCACGCTTGGATCCGTAAGGACCGGGACGGAAGGAAGAAAGAATTAAGAAATACGATAAAGCCTCTCGTCTTGCGACGCGGGGCTTTTTTAATGTGAAAATGAAAACAAAAATTATCAACTCAATAAATGAAATGCAATCTTATTCGGAAACAATAAGGATGCAAGGGAAACGATTAGCATTTGTTCCAACTATGGGCTATTTCCATAAAGGGCACCTTAATCTCATGAGAGAAGCTAAAAAAATGGCTGATTATTTAATCGTAAGCATCTATGTCAATCCCACGCAATTTGGACCGAAAGAAGATTTATCTAAATATCCGCGTGATTTTAATCGCGATCTAATGATGGCGGAAAGTGTCAATGTTGATGTAATTTTTTATCCAGCCGACAAAGAAATGTACCCTGAAAATTATCAGACATATGTGAATGTGGAAGAAGTGACCAAAAATTTATGTGGTTTATCGCGTCCTGGCCATTTTCGCGGTGTAACAACTGTATGTGCCAAACTCTTTAATATTGTCAAACCGCATGTCGCCGTTTTCGGGAGAAAAGATTTTCAGCAATTTATAGCTGTAAAACGAATGGTTGCTGATTTAAACCTGGACTTGCAAATAGTCGGATTGCCTACTGTGCGCGAGACCGATGGGCTGGCTATGAGTTCGCGCAATGTTTATCTGAAAGAAAACGAGAAGCCTTCGGCCTTAACGTTGGTTGCTTCTCTTAAATTAGCGCAAAAACTTTATGAAGGTGGCGAAAGAAATTCCTCCGTTTTAATAAATAAAACGAAAAAATTAATTACCAATGCTCCATATACCGATATTGATTATATAAAAATATGCAATACGAAAACGCTTACCGATATTGATGAAATTGCCGGTGAAGCGGTTATAGCATTGGCCGTAAAAGTGGGAAAAACGAGACTCATAGATAATCACGTTTTTGGTGAGAAGTTATATTCATAATTCCTAGCCTTAAGGAGTAATATGACTATGCAAAGATTCATGTTAAAATCGAAAATACATCGCGCTACGGTGACGGATGCCGACTTACACTATGAAGGCAGCATTTCCATTGATGAAACACTTATGCAGGAAGCCCAGATTGCGCCTTATGAAAAAGTGGCAATATACAATGTTTCCAATGGGGAAAGATTTTCCACGTATACCATAAAAGCCAAGCGAAACTCCGGGACAATTTGTCTCAATGGCGCCGCTGCGCGCAAGGTATCTAAGGGAGATTTAATTATTATTGCAACTTATGTAATTGTTGATGATAAAGACACAACGAAATGGCATCCTAAATGTGTTCTGGTCGACGATAAAAATAAAATAAAAAAAGTCAGTTAAATTTAATAATTGATTATTGATGATTAAGCTAATCATTAATAATATCAATTGATTACCTGGGTACTATTTCTTTTTTTTCAGGCAGATTATCCTCTTAATATAAAATATATTATAGATTGAAAAAATCATTTAACTAAAATACATATATGTGTTAATTGCTTCCATCGTATTTTGACGTTGGCTAAAAAAATATTTACAAGGAGATTTGAAGCATGCAAATTACATCGGAAAGTGTAAAGATAGGCCATCCGGATATAGTATCTGATTCTATAGCTTCGAATATTATTGCCTCGATATTGGAAGCAGAGAATAAAATAGGCATGGACATAAACTGCATGCCGCACTGTGGTCTGGAAGTATTTTTGGGAAAAGGTCTTTGCCTTGTTGGCGGTGAGGTTTCCACACGAATTTATATTGATATTGAAAAAACGGTGAGACAAACAGTTCTCGGCATCGGCTATCGAGATTCCGATTTAGGTCTTAACGGCAATTCCATGGGTATACTAAACGCGATCATTCCGCAATCGCCGGACATCAATATTGGGACGAGAGCAGATTTAGGAAAGCACAAGGAAATTGGAGCAGGAGATCAAGGCATTATTTATGGTTTTGCTTGTGATGAAACTCCGGAATTATTGCCGTTGACTTACGTATTAGTCAATAGAATGATGCGCGCTTTTGAAAATTGCGGTAATCCTATTTTTGCTCCGGATGGAAAAGGACAGGTCACAGTGGATTATGACGCCGATTGGCGTCCGCAAAGAGTAACCACAGTACTTATGTCCAACGCCATAGATTATCGCCAGGTACCGGATAAATTTCGCTCATCGATCGAAGAACAGGCCCGGCAGATTGCCTTTGATTGTTTAAACGATTGGATAGATAATAAGACAAAATTCATTTTTAATCCCACCGGTGAATGGAACGCGGTTAATTCATGCTCTGCGGCAGATTCCGGTGTGACCGGCCGCAAATTAGTCGTGCAACTCTATGGCGGTTACCCGGGCGCTCAATTGGGCGGCGGTTCCATTGTCAATAAAACGCCGGAAAAAGTAGATTGTTCAGCGGCCTTCGGCGCAAGATATGTGGCCAAAAACATTGTTGGCTCTGGGCTCGCGAAAAAATGTTCTGTACAGCTTGCTTACGCGATCGGAATTGCGCAACCTATCTCTATCTATGTCAACACTTTCGGAACTGGAGTTGTGTTAGATGAAAAAATTGCCGGGATTGTTAATCAGGTATTTGATTTAACCCCCAAAGGAATGATTGAAAAGTTTGAGCTACTGAAAGGTGATATATATAAAAAAATTCCTAAAACTTTGTTTCTGGACATGAATTATCTTTGGGAAAAAACGGATAAAATTGACGCTCTAAAAAAAGCGTTAAAAAATAAGTAACCGGACAAGAGTAAGCGTGGCAAAAATACATTGGAGGAAAGATGGCTTTTCTGGAAGTTGATAGGACTTTAAAATACAAAATTGCCGATATTTCTCTGGCCGCTTTTGGCCGAAAAGAAATGCAATTGGCGGAAAATGAAATGCCCGGTCTGATGGCTGTGCGCGAAAAATACGGCCGTAAGAAGCCTCTTCATGGATTGAAGATAATGGGCAGTCTGCACATGACTATCCAAACGGCTATGCTTATTGAAACGCTCCAGGAATTAGGGGCCGATCTTCGTTGGGCATCATGTAATATTTTTTCGACTCAGGACCATGCAGCCGCGGCAATAGCCAAAGCCAGTTCAGCAGCGGTTTTTGCATGGAAAGGCGAATCTCTGGATGAATATTGGTGGTGCACCGAGCAGGCGTTAACCTGGCCTGATGGTTCCGGTCCCGATTTAATCGTAGATGATGGGGGCGATGCGACGCTTTTCATTCATCAGGGAGTCAGGATCGAAAAAAACCCCCAATTGCTGAAACAAAAAATTGATAATAAAGAAATTAAAATTATTATTTCTCGCTTGGAGAAATCTTTAAAACATGATCCAAAAAGGTGGCAAAAGGCAGCCGCTAAAATTCGCGGAGTTTCCGAAGAAACAACAACAGGCGTGCATCGCCTTTATCAAATGCAAGCTGCGGGAGAACTATTGTTTCCGGCAATAAATGTTAACGATTCAGTCACTAAATCAAAATTCGATAATCTTTACGGATGTCGCGAATCGCTAGCTGACGGCATTAAAAGGGCAACGGATGTAATGATTGCCGGCAAGATCGTTGTTGTTTGCGGTTATGGAGATGTAGGCAAGGGTTGTGCCCAATCGATGAGAGGTTTTGGAGCCCGGGTGATTATTACGGAAATCGATCCGATTTGCGCGCTGCAGGCGGCGATGGAAGGATATGAGGTTAGGACATTGGAAGAAGTGGTGGCTATCGGCGATATTTTTGTGACAGCCACCGGCTGTTGCGACGTCATTACCGGCAAACACATGGAAAAGATGAAAGATGAAGCTATCGTCTGCAATATCGGCCATTTTGACAGCGAAATCGACATGCAATATTTAGAGACAAACAAATTCTGTAAAAAAGAAAATATTAAACCGCAGGTGGATAAGTGGAAACTCAAATCGGGGCGTTCCATAATAATATTAGCGGAAGGCAGGTTGGTTAATTTGGGATGTGCCACCGGTCATCCCAGCTTTGTCATGAGTAACAGCTTTACCAATCAATGCCTGGCGCAAATAGAACTGGCTACAAAGAAACATAAAATCGGCGTTTTCACTTTGCCAAAGATATTGGATGAAGAAGTCGCCCGGGTGCATTTAGGTAGATTGGGTGCGCGGGTAACCAAACTGACGCGAAAACAAGCAGAATATCTGGGCCTATCGGAAAAAGGTCCATTTAAACCGGAATACTATAGATATTAGTTTACGGGTTCATAAAAATCCAGATCATCAATCTCCCGGATAATATTTTAGAAGTAGTATTTTTAAACTAAGTACGCGCTTTATGGAACAATACTAAAGCGGCCGAAGTGAAAAGTATGTTTGCCAACCAAGCGGCTATAAACGGAGATAGTGTTCCGGAGCGTCCCAAAGACATACTGAACGCATGGACTATCCAATAGGAAAATCCGATAAAAATACCAATTCCCACGCTTTGCATTACACCACCGCTTCTTTCCGAGCGTAGGGAAAAAAAGACACCAATAAAAACAAGTATTATGGTTACCAGAGGAAAGGCAATTTTCCCCTGTAAATCTACCAGATATCTTGTGACGTCATATCCTTCATCCTGTATTTTCTTGACATATTTTCTCAACTCGAAATAGCCCATTTTTTCTGCGTCTTTTTGTATTATCTTAAAATTATTAGGTTTTTCAGGGATATTTATTATTTTCTCTTCTGATCGCTCTAAAACGGGAATATTATTGCTGTTAAAAGTAGTGATAAGCAGGTTATGAAAAATCCAATGATCATCATTCCATTCAGCGCTTTTGGCATCTATGCGCATATTTAAAGTAAAATCGGGATTTAAATAATTAATAGTTACGCCGCGCAAAGTATCTTTGTTAACATCAAACATTTTGAAATTATAAATCGCATTTCCCGAACGGTACCAAATCTCATTTTGCTTAAAGAAACCCAAAGCCTGCTGTTTTTGCACTTCAATTTTTATGATATTTTCAGTTTTTTGTATTGATGCTGGCGTTACCAGCTCGCTGAAATAGAATAAAAAAACAGCTAATACGGCAGCGAAAATCAGAGCGGGAAGGGAAATTCTATAAAGGCTAATCCCGTTGGCTTTCATCGCGGTTATTTCATTGTGTTTTGAAAATGAGCCGTAAGCCATCAGAGTTGCCAAAAGAACAGCGGAAGGCAAAACAAGGGAAATAATCATCGGAATCGAATATATAAAATATGATGCCATTTGCGCAATAGACGCGTGATTACTGAGAAACATTCGTATTTTTTCGAAAAAATCGACAATCAAATAAAGGGCGATAAAAGCGATACAGATAATCGTGAATAGTTTAGTGAATTCCCTGATAATATATCTGTCAATTATCTTCAATTTATAACCCTTAATTATTTAGAGTTTTACGCCAAAGGAAAATTTTTGTCATATGCCAGAGAGATATCTCTTTATAAGCCATATAAAAAAGATAAATGCCAAGAAAAGCAAAAGTTAAATTTGGCGCCCAGACGCCGATTACTATAGAAAGGCGGCCAGTTTCCACAAGAGCTTCACCGCCGATACGCAACAGGTAATATAAAGAAACGACTATAAGGCCAACAGCAAATCCGCGTGATTTTACAGCTCGATGACTTCTTATGCCCAACGGCAAAGCCAGAAGACCGAAGAAAATACAGGAAAGGGGAATAGAAAATTTTTTGTGCACTTCAATTGCCAACTCACGGATTGAAGCTTCATCAATACCCGGTTTTTTTATCATTGTCAGCAGCTCACCCATTGTCATTTCCGTGCTTGATTTTGAATCTTCACGCATAGCGGCAATAGAGGTAGATAAGTTAAGATTAATATCGTAACTTTCAAAATCGATTTTGCGGTAATTTTTTAAATCTGAACTTACTGTATGAAGGGAACCGTTTTCCAGTCTTAATTTGACGGTCATCAGTTCCGGATCGGATATAAGAAAAGCCTTTTTAGCTAAAATCGTGTTTTGTTCGCCGATAATACGGCTGTCGGAAACAATGACTCCTTCCATGTATTTGCCATCAAGAGGAATTTTATCCGCATAAAGCATAAGACCTTTAAAATCAGCGTTGAAAACTTTTTCTTTTATACCGATGCTCGCGTTTTGGGAAGCGATTTCGAAAAGCAAACGCTTGGTGGCAAAATTGCTATGCGGCACAAGAAAATGGCTTATAAATATGGTAAAAATAAATGTGGCCAAAGAAGCAATCGCAACAGGGTAATAAATTTGCAATAAGCTGAGGCCCGAAGCTTTAATGGCCATTATTTCGTTATCAGCAGATAATCGACCCATGGCGATAAGAATAGCAATCAAGAGGGCGATGGGTATGGTGAACATCATGAACGAAGGTAAAAGAAAGACAATGAGCTTGGCGATGGGAAATACGCTGATACCCTTATTTACCATTAAATCCATTATTTGCAGGATCTTTCCCATGAGCAGGACAAAGGTCAAGACAAACAAAATGATAATAAAAGGTATGGCTATTTCTTTAAATATATATCTGTCAATAATTTTACGCATGTATTTAAACCATTATTATTTTAAATTAACATGTATTGATCAAGTTTCTCAAGCAAAACATAGAGGCTAAGTAAAATGTTTTAATGCCCTTTTAAAAGTTACGTAAAGGCAGGTATTGTTGCAATGTTTTATTGACAGTCGTTGCTATTTTGCCTATATTCCTCTAGAATTTTACCGAAATGCCGATTTTAGAAAGGATAAGAGTTGGTTGCCCATGAAAGTTGATACCATGCGCCAGATTGATTATTACCTGGGCGTTCCTCTTTGCTTTTTGGGCACGCTGTGTCAAAAAGTTGTGGAATTTTTGAAAAGGAATGAAAGCAAAGCCCTGCAAAACGTTCTTTTTATCGAACTTTCAGAAATGGGCAGCGCCATTTTAGTTGATCCCGCGATGAGAAAACTGCAAAAAAAAACCGGTGCTAATATCTATTTCGCCATTTTTAAAAAAAATAAGCCCAGTTTGAATTTACTGAAAACAGTTCCTGAGGAAAATATTTATTCGATTCGTGAAGGAAATTTTCTGGCTTTTGTGCTCGATACATTGAAATTCTTTTTCTGGACTCGAAAGAGAAAAATTGATGCCGTAATCGATCTGGAGCTTTTTTCCCGTTTCACGGCCCTGCTTACGGGATTCAGCGGCGCGCCTAATAAAGTAGGGTTTCACGCTTACTATAACGAGGGACTTTACCGCGGGGATTTTTTATCGCATAAGGTGGCTTACAATTCCCATATCCATATTGCCAAAAATTTCATTGCTATGGTCAATGCTCTGCTTGCGGCCGAAAAGGAAGTTCCCTATTCGAAAACGCTGGTTACCGACGATGAAATTGTTTTGACCAAAGTTAAATTCTCAGCTTTGGAGAAGAAACCAATTATAGATATTGTTCGCGGTTGTTTCGGAAAGTTTAATCCTGAAAAGTACAAAATCATTTTAATTAATCCCAACGCCAGCGAACTTCTTATCCAACGGCGTTGGCCACAGGCATACTACGCACAATTAATTAAAATGATTTTGGAGAATTGCTCCCAAGCAATAGTTTTAATTACGGGCGATCCGCGGGAGAAGGAAGAAGCCGACAGCCTCAGAAAACAAGTACAGGCGGAAAGATGTATAAATTTTGCCGGAAAAGTAACACTTGACCAGCTTCCACTCCTCTACAGCGTATCCGAATTTATGGTGACCAATGATTCCGGACCATCGCATTTTGCTTCGGTAACGGATATGCTGTCATTTGTTATCTTTGGCCCGGAGACGCCTGCGCTTTATGGATCATTGGGGAAAACCACACCCATTTACGCCGGTTTGGCTTGTTCGCCTTGCGTGAGCGCAGCCAATCACCGTAAAACTGCCTGCAAAGATAATATTTGCTTACAGGTGATAAAACCCGAAAGAGTGTTTGCAGAGATTAAACCTACTTTAGAGAAGATAAATGTTGAAGAAAACTAGACAAATATTTCTGCTGATTGGCCTATTTACTTTAATCCGCCTTATAGTGGCGCCATTTTTTGGTTTGGGTGTTGATGAAGCTCACTATGTTTTATATGCTAAATATCTTGATCTAAGTTATGTCGATCATCCGCCGCTTGTCGGTTGGGTGCATGTTCCTTTTTTCTATCTTTTAGGTACTAATGAATTTTTAGCGCGTCTGCCGGCGATTTTGATTTTTGCCGTAACGTCATATTGCGCGTATTTATTCGTGCTAAAAGTCACACGATCAATACAGTTGTCGTTATGGGCTGTTCTGGCATTGAACTGTTCTTTTATGTTAAATGCATTGGGTCTGATGCTGTTGCCGGATTCTCTTTTGCTTCTATTTGTTTTTCTATTGATATTTACTGCTGAAAAAATTACCCGCGAAAACAAACCGCTGGATTTTATTTTGCTGGGCATTCTCTTAGGTTTAATGGGACTGACAAAATACACTTCAATTTTGCTTGTGCCGCCGCTAATAATTTTTTTCGTACTGAAAAAAAGATACGATATAATTTTTTCCCGCTATATGTTTTTAGCCGCTTTTATAGCCTTGATTCTCATCACGCCCGTTATTTACTGGAATGTTACGCACGACTTTATCAGTTTTCGTTATCAGGGCTCTCATGTGTTCGGTTCTCTGGCTACAAGTTTTTCGAGGTTTTTCGAATCGCTGGCCGCGCAATTTGGCGCGTATAACCCTCTCTTATTTATAATTGCCTTCTATGGTTTTTTCCAAGTACTGCGTACACGCGACAATTATCTGCGCCTGGCAGTTTTATTCGGCGGCACGATTTTGCTATTCTTTCTGCTTACCTCATTTTATGAACGAACACTTCCCCATTGGCCGGCTGTGTTTTATTTACTTTTTATTCCGGTCGGGACTTACAATTTAGTTACAGCTCGGGAAAAATGGAAAAAGTACTTTCTTAATTTTTCCATCGGATTAAGCTTCATCCTTACCTTATTTGTATATGCAGAACTGGCGGGAAAATATTTCACTTTTCCCGATTACAAATCGCCATTTCGCGATATTTATGGCTTTCCGGAGATTACCAAGCAAGCCGACGAACTTATAAAGAATAATTTATCAGCGGCGCCAAAAGCGATAGCGGTGACCAACTGGACGATGGGCAGCCGAATGATGTATTACAGCTTGTCTTACAAAACTGAAGTATTCGTAATTGATAATCGAAAAGATCAATTCGATGTCTGGCAAAAAAAATCGCCTATTGGTTATGACCTTCTTTTTCTCAATACTTATTTTCAAAATTTAAATATTGAGAAGGATGCTTATTGTGAACGTGTTGAAGCAGTCGCCCAAATTGATTTAATCCTGCGCAAGGCAAAGGTGGATACGGTGGAATTTGTATGGTGCCGCAATTATGGGGGAGCTAAGCCTTGATTAAAAAATGGGTTGCTGTTGTTTTCTTTTTCGTTTGTCTGGTGCTTGTTGCCGTTTCCTATTTTTACTGGGATATCCCGCTCGCGATATACTGTAAGGGCTTAAATAGGTCAATAGTCGATATTGCTGAAATTGTCACTATCTTGGGTGAATCGAGATGGTATTATATTTTGTTGATTCTGGCTTACCTGCCTTTGCGCATCATTTGGAAAAACAAGTCATGGTCGATGAAGCTGTTGTTTATTTTTCTATCTCTTTCGGCAGCGGGATTGATCAATCTGCTGGTTAAATGGCTTGCCGGAAGGTACCGGCCGATTAATTATTTTACTCAGGGTCTTTTTGGTTTTAATTTTTTTGGAGTAGGTTATGAATTAACCTCTTTACCTTCCGGCCATGCCGTTACAGCTTTTTCTTTAGCTGCCGCGGTAAGTATATTATTTCCACGCGCTGGCATTGCGGCATTTATTATAGCCATATCTATAGGCATGACACGGATAATACTAACATCTCATTACATGGGCGACGTAATCGCCGGCGCCGGTATCGGCATATTATCTACAATGCTCGTAAAATACTTTTTTGATCGCCAGAAAATCGAACTAATTCAGAAGTGAAAAGGCATTAAGTATCTCCATGCAAAAAAGATATATACTGCTTTTAATACCATTTATCCTTTATATCGGTTTGCTCGGTATCATGCCGCAAATGGAACCGGATGAAGCGCGCTACAGCTTGATTCCCAGCGCCATGAACCAATCCGGCAATTATGTTACCCCGCACATTAAAAACGTCGTTTATTTGGAAAAGCCGCCGTTAGTTTACTGGGCGACAGCAATGTCTTTTAAAGTATTCGGGGAAAATGATTTTTCTGCAAGGCTATTTGCCGGTTTCTGCGCATGGGGCTGCATATTGCTTGCTTATTTTATCGGGAAATATTTCCGGGATGAAAAAACAGGACTTTATGCCGCGGCGCTCTTAACGATATCCGCTTTTCCTTTTGCCTTAGGACGCATCAATATATTGGATATGCCGCTTACTTTTTTCGTTTGTTTTTCCATTTGGCTGGGTTATTTGACTTTAACCGAAGAAAAGAAAAAATTCCTTTATTATTTATTTTATTTTTCCTGCGCTCTTGCTTTTTTAACGAAGGGCGTTATCGGTGTTGTATTTCCCTTTATTGTATTGGTTTTATGGCTGATCTGGGCTGGCCGCTGGCGTCAAATATGGCAGCTATTCTCGCCAATCGGAATATTGATATTTCTGATTGTCGTTTGCCCCTGGCTGATTTTGGCGCAAAAAGAAAATTCCGACTTTCTCTGGTTTTTCTTTGTGCGTGAACACTTCCTGCGTTTTACCACGAAGATGCACGGTAAGACCGAGCCTTTTTATTATTATTTGCCGATCATTATCGTCGGAACAATTCCGTGGTCGGTTTATCTGATCAAAGCCTGGAAGGGGAAATCAATTAAGGAGTGGCTATTCAGCAAAGAAGAAAACAAATTATTGGCCGTTTGGATTTTATTTATTTTTTTGTTTTATACATTTTCTTCTTCCAAACTGGCCACATATATTGCTCCCGTATTTTTACCGCTTGCTCTTTTTGCCGGTAGTGTTTTTTGCAGTTATGAACAAGATTTATCGGAAGCAAACGGTGGGAAAAAAGTATTTTACCGGATTGCCGTTATATTTCAGTCCTTAATAATAATTATAGCCCTTTTTCTCCCGCCTGTATTGAAACAGTATTCCGATCCTGAAAAAGGACTTGTCATCATGATTACCGGCAACTGGTGGTTATATATTTTATTGCCTTTGCTGGCGGTGATTTTGATGATTTTTCTGCCAGACCTGATTTTTAATAAATTACGCCGTGGATGGTTTTTAACTGTTTATTTGCTTTGCGCCTTATTTTTAGTGGGAATACTCTTTCCGTTAAATGATTTTTTAGCTCCTTACCGCAGTGCTAAAGTTGCTAAAGAAGCTATTTTACGGTATGTACCCCTTGATCATGATTTATATCAATACCGGGAAAATTTTTACGGAATTGACTTCTATAATAATATCAGAACACCGATAGTAGAAGACTTTGGCGAGTTATCGGAAGGAATAGCCAAGCTTCCTTCCGCAGAAAGGAAGCGTTATTTTTTATCCAGAAACGAGTTTTTTCAATTGTGTGCACAAAGAAAAGATGTTTATTGTATTACCCAGCACAAAAACAAGTTAAAAGAAATTAAAGAAAAGCTGTCTCAGGTTGATGTGCTCTGGGATAATGGCGCTTTTTATCTTTTACACATAAAAAAATAAGAGTTCGCAAAGGCTATCAATGAAAATAAGAAAAGATTTCTTGCCGTTTAGTAGACCTTCAATAGGAAATGCCGAAATTAATAATGTCGTATCCTGCCTGAAATCCGGCTGGATTACGACCGGAGCTAAATGCCAGGAATTTGAAGCCGGCTTCTGCAAGCTTACAGGAGCAAAACAGGCGATAGCGCTAAACTCGGCCACCGCCGGCATGCATTTGACCTTATCGGCGCTCGATATTGGTGCCGGTGATGAAGTCATAACTCCCTCTCTTACTTTCGCTTCTACCATAAACATGATTGCCTTGCGGGGAGCGACGCCGGTATTTGTCGATATCGACTACGGCACGCTCAATATAAATGCCGCTTTAATTGAAGAAAAAATCACACCGCAGACAAAAGCAATAATTCCCGTTCATTTCGCCGGAGCTCCGGCCGATATGGAAAAAATTAATCAGCTCGCTCAAAAGTATGATCTAGTCGTGATAGAAGACGCGGCTCATGCAGTCGGTACTTATTATAAAGGAATTCATGCCGGTGGTTTTGGTCATGCCGCCATTTTTTCTTTCCATCCGATAAAAAACATTACCACCGCCGAGGGAGGGATGATAACTCTGAACAATGATGTTTTGGAAAAGAAATTGCGCCTCATGAGATTTCACGGAATCGAGCGGGATGCCTGGAAAAGATACGGCAAGGGCGGCAATCCTTCCTACGATATAATAGAACCGGGCTATAAATATAATATGCCGGATTTGCTGGCGGCTTTAGGATTGGCGCAGTTCGAGCGCTGGTCAGAATTGAATGCAAAGCGTTTAAAGCTGGTGCAGCTTTATTTGGAAGGGATGAAAGACACAAAGGGTATAGATTTGCCGCAAGCTCCCCAATATGATCATACCCATGCCTGGCACCTTTTTGTAATCAAGGTTTTGGCTTTAGGTCGAGATAAGTTTATGAACAGGCTTGCTGAATATAATATCGGATATGGATTGCATTTCCCTCCAGCCCATACTTTAAGCTATGTAAAGGAAAGATATGCGGCAAGTATTGGCATGCTTGCGGAAACACAAAGAGCGGCAGATAAGATCATATCTTTGCCCTTATTTCCGGATATGAGACAAGAAGATGTTCAATATGTTTGTACAGCCATAAAGGAGATAGTAAATAATGAGTAATGCTAAAATAGCTGTCGTCATTCCCGTTTACAATGAAAAAGAAAATCTGCCGACTTTGATGCAGAGGCTTATCGCGGTGATGCAGAGTTTGGGGAAAAGCTACGAGATAATATTTATTGATGACGGAAGCAGCGATAATTCGCTCGAAATTCTGAAAGAATTTTCTCAAAAACCATCGGTGAAGATAGTGGAACTGGCGCGAAATTACGGACAGCATGCGGCTATCTTAGCGGGATTTTCCGTATCCAGCGCCGAAATTGTCATTACCATGGATGCGGATTTGCAGAATCCTCCTGAAGAAATACCTAATTTAGTGAAAGTGATGGAAGAGGGCAATTATGATGTTGTCGGTACGATCAGAAGGGGACGCAAAGATTCCTTTTGGCGAATTATTCCCTCAAAAATTATTAACATGGTCGCGCGAAAGATTACAGGCGTCAGCCTGCGGGATTGGGGATGCATGCTGCGGGCCTACAGGCGCAGTGTGGTCGAAAGGATGATCCAATGCCATGAGCACTCCACATTTATTCCAGCTTTGGCGACGCTTTTCTCCAAGCGCGTAACGGAAATAGAAGTGGCTCATGATGAGCGGCTTGGCGGCAAATCAAGTTACCCTTTAAGAAAACTGATTAATCTGCAATTTGATCTGGTGGCGGCTTTTTCGAATTTACCGATAAAGCTTATTATGTATGGCGGTATATTGATGTCACTGCTGGGCGTTTGTTTCGGTATTTTTCTAGCGGTAGCGAGATTGGTTTATGGCGCGCGCTGGGCGGCGGAAGGAATATTTACTTTATTTGCCGTCTTGTTTATATTTGTCGGTCTGCAATTTTTTGCTTTAGGCGTTATCGGTGAATACATCGGTAGAATTTACCGGGAGGTACGCAAGCGGCCGGAATATGTGATCGAAAATATTTACAGCGCAGAAGGGAATAAACGATAAGTTGAAAGCGGCTGTTTTTGCGTATCACAATATGGGCATTGCCGGTTTAGAAGCTCTCGCTAAACACGGTTTTGATATTGCCGCTGTGTTTACACATGAAGACGACCCTGATGAGAATTGCTGGTTCGGTTCGGTTAAGGGTTGGGCGGAAAAGAAAGATATTACCGTTTACACTATCGAAGAAATAAATGAACCGCAATGGATTAAAAAAATTACCAGCCTCAAGCCCGATATTATATTTTCCTTTTATTATCGAAAAATGATCTGCCGCGAGATACTTGATATTCCTGCGCTGGGCGCGTTTAACTTGCACGGGTCGCTTTTACCGGCCTATCGGGGACGCTGTCCGGTAAACTGGGTTTTGATTAATGGAGAAAAACGCACCGGCGTTACGCTCCACTACATGATTGATAAACCCGATGCCGGTGATATCGTCGGCCAAAAAGAAGTCGAAATCAGCTTTACGGATACGGCGAGAACTTTGTATGATAAGCTCTGTCTGTCTGCTAAAGAGCTTCTGGATGAATTATTGCCTTTGATAAATAAAGGTCAAATTCCCCGGCAAAAGCAGGATTTGAAAGCGGGGAGTTATTACGGAGGAAGGCGTCCCGAGGATGGCCGCATCGATTGGAATAAATCAGTACAAGATATTTACAACTTGATTCGGGGTGTTACCGAACCTTACCCGGGGGCTTTTGCTTTTTTGGAAAATGGCGAAAAAATAATTATCTGGTGGGCCGAGCCGGTAAAATCAGACATATCCAAAGTTCCCGGAGAGGTAGAAATCAGCAAAGAAAATATTCGCGTGTATACCGGTAAAGATGCTATAAAACTTATTGGCATAGAAGTTCAGGAAAGGCGCATGAAAGGTTCACAAATTTCCGAATATTTCCAAAAAGGGAAGGTGACAAAGTTAAAATGAAAATATTGATACTGGGCGTAAATGGATTTATCGGACATCATCTGATTAATAAAATCCTCACCGAAAAAAAAGATTGGATAATCTACGGCATGGACTTAGGCACAGACCGCCTCGGCAAGAATCTGAATAATCCGCGGTTTAATTTTTTGGAAGGCGATATTGCCATCAATCGGGAATGGATTGAACTGCAAATCAAAAAATGCGATATCATCATGCCCCTTGTGGCAATTGCCACTCCGAAGCTTTACGTGGAAGATCCCATCGCCGTTTACAATCTTGATTTTGAGATGAATGTAGATATCATCAAGAAATGCGTCAAATATCATAAGCGGGTTGTTTTTCCTTCGACTTCGGACGTATACGGTGTCTGCACCGATCCGGAATTCAAAGAAGATGAAAGCTTTTTGGTAGTAGGTCCCATAAATAAAGAACGCTGGATTTATTCCTGCTGTAAGCAACTTCTGGATCGTGTGATTTACGGTTACGGAACAAGAGGACATTTGGAATTTACACTGTTTCGGCCTTTCAACTGGATTGGCCCGCGGCTTGATTCACTCTACGCGGCAAAGGAAGGCAGTTCACGTGTCGTCACGCAATTTATCGCGGAGTTGTTCATGAAACGTCCGATAAATCTTGTTGACGGTGGAAAGCAAAAACGCTGTTTTACTTATGTTGATGATGGTATAGCGGCGCTCATGAAAATATTAGAAAATAAAAATGATATTTGCAAAAACCAGATAATCAATATCGGCAATCCTAAAAACGAATGCTCGGTCAAAGAGCTCGCCAATATATTAAAGAAGCTATTTAAAGAACATCCTGAGCATAAGAACGATAAAAAATATTCGGAAATAATCGATGTTTCCGCAGATAGCTATTACGGCAAAGGTTATCAGGACATTTACACACGTAAACCCAGCATCGAGAAAGCGAGAAAACTTTTGAATTGGGAGCCGAAAGTAGGCATGGAAGAATCACTGCGTCTAACCCTCAATTCGTTTTTGGAAGAAAACAAAGACGCCGACATCAAATAAAATGGCAATCCTTGGATTAAAAATCGATGTGGATACCTACTGGGGCATGAAAAATGGCGTGCCCTGTCTTTTACAAACCTTAAAGGAATACAAGTTAAAAGGAACATTTTTTTTAAGCATCGGGCCGGATAATTCCGGCCGGGCGGTATTGCAGTTAATCAAGAATCCTCTTTTTTTAAAGAAGATGATGCGGACAAATGCGGTTGCTCTCTATGGCTGGAAAACGGCGCTCTACGGCACGCTGCTTCCCGCGCCAATGATCGCACTTTCCTTTCCGCAGATCGTGAAAGAGATAATTGCCGCCGGTCATGAAGTTCAATTTCATGCTTGGGATCACCGCCGCTGGCAAGATGAACTGCCGGATAAATCTGAAAACTGGATTCAAGAGTGGTTTGCCAAAGGCATTGCCGGTTTTGAAAAATTAACCGGAAAGAAACCAACAGCGTTTGGCGCACCTTCGTGGATCATTGATGATCGAGTACTGAAAATAATTAAGGCCTACAATTGTGATTATCTAAGTTGTACACGGGCTAAAGCGCCTTTTATTCATGAAATAGGCAATATACTGGAGATACCTTCCGACTTACCATGCTTTGAGGAAATTGAAGCACAAAAAGGTGTATCAATTATCAGCGAACTGATTAAGGATGGTAAAACACACGTTTTGCCAGTTCATGCCGAAGTTGAAGGGGGAATCTTTCAAAATCAGTTCAGAGAGCTTTTAGAAAAAGCGCTCAGCATAGGTATAGAAGTTGTGCCGCTAAAGGAAATCAAAGAGAAGTTGGATATTAAAACCTTGCCCAGACGCAAATACAAAATGGAATTACTCCCCGGTCGCCATTCAGCTTGTGCCGTCTAGATAATTTATATAACTTTTGTTAGAAGCTTTTTTTAAATAACGCTTCCAGCTTGTTTTTAGCACCGGGATCAGCTGCGCCAGGAGTTTTTGTCGTTTGTTTAAAGCTGAAAAAATCACAAAAATTGGAGTGGCTTTTATCCAGCACTCTTTCGGCCTGAGGTTCGCGGCAATCATTATAAGAGCCTACATCATAAAAAGAGCAGTTAAGGCAACAATGCAGGTCAGCTCCGCAGGAGGGACATTGCGCTTGCCTGCCGACAAAAAAATCTTCCGCTATTTCATTCTTGCATTTGTGGCAAATATTCATGAAAGTAAAAATACAAGTTATGCAAGGTAATTGTCAAGAAAGTTATGAGAAAAATATGTTCTGAAATCCATCTTCCTTCCATGTAACGAACCATTTGTTGGCAAGCCTGTATCCTTCTTCATCCTTTTCTAAAACCTCTCTAGTTTCAGGGAACAGGGATGTGTATGAGAATAGAAAATGGCTCATCAGCAATAGGCCGAATTGCAAGGAAAGCTTGGAGAGTCGTTCTTGATCTTGCACGTTTATAACTTGTCCGATTTGCAACCCGCTCAAACCACCAGCGTGAGCATATGAACATAAATAACTATAAACTGTTCGAAAAGTTTTCTTGGCGAAGCCTGCTATTTCGGCAATATCTGCCCAGGTTTTGTCCAAACGCCATTCTCCTTTTCTAGCCTTCTTCCGAAGTTTTTCTTCTAGGGTTAAGAAAACTTTGTTACCTTCGAGTTCGGCCAACATCTTCTCAATTGCTTTTTTTCAAGAGCCAATGTCTTTACCGCTGCTTCAGAAATCAAATTAAATCCTTGTCTATCTATTGGAGCACTGAGCTTCCAAAGGAGATGTCTGAACATTAGTTTTTCAATGCCACAGCCACTATCGCAATAGATGAAAAAGAACGTTAAATATGTCTCAAAAGAAACACGGGCTAGAACATACTATAGAAGCGTGATCAAAAAAGTTGTGTTTACGGCTATCAAATTGCGGCAAAGTGGTTCCAAAAGATAAATGGAGAATAGAAGCCAAGTGATAGAATAGCTTTACTGAGAGAGTCTCAGCGTCAAATAGCCATTTATCTTTTTCAGATAGCTTTGTGCCTCTTTTACTGTCTATGGTTTGATAAACAACAGTAATCAATCTTGCATATTCCGGTCTGATGTCCAAAATCGATTGCCACCTTTCATGTTTTAGATATTTTGTAAAAAATTAGTATACAAGTTCGCTCGTATTATTATCTTTTGATAATTTAAACTTCTTTCATCCAATCCTTGCCGCCCAGTATTCGCGCGACTAGTATACTGGAAACATTATCGCCAATGGCGTTGACCATTGTTGCCGGAGCATCAACTAGTGTTCCGATCATCGTGATAAGCGGGAAGACTTCCATCGGGAAGCCATAAACGGAAATTATTAGAATTTCGCCAATTGTTCCGCCGCCGGGTATGCCGCTCACCACTACCCCAACCAGAAGTGCTATACCAAGAGCTGTCGCGATGGTTTCAACTCCTGAAAAACTCATATTGAATATCCCAAACAGAAAGGCAATCTTCACAACAGCGGCAAGGCAGGAGCCCTCCATATGCATGGTCGCGCCAACTGGAATGACAAACTCACTGATTTCCTGGGGCACACCAGTTTTGTCTGCTGCTTCCAGATTCGCTGGAATTGTGGCTATAGAGCTTCCTGTAGCCAGAGCAATAAGAGACGGCGGTATGATGTTGCGCCAAAAACGCCGCAGACCTTCACTTCTGGCGGCTATAAAGACATACAGGGTGAAAGCAATAAAGTAGTACAAAATAGCCGTCGGGTAATATAAAAGTACAACTCTGGCGTATGAGCCCAGGAGTTCGGGCCCGAAGACGCCGACAAGATAGGCAAAATAAGCACAAAGGCCGATCGGTGCGTAGTACATGATGAAGAAAATTAGTTTCATCATAACTTGACTTGCCGAGGTCAGGAAATTGGCGAAATTTTTGCCGCGTTCTCCGGATGCTGAAGTGGCCAGACCCGTGAGAACAGCAAAGATAATAAGCGCGAGCATATTCTTCTTGGATAAAAGATCGGCAAAATCGCTGACTGTAAAAGCCTTCACTATTTGATCGGAGGCTTTAAAGTGTTCGACATTTACGCCGTTGCCAAAGTTGACATGGACACCGACTGCAGGAGGGTAAAGTATAACTCCGATTAGCATGACAATTGAAGCAATCACGCCGGTGATTACGAACACAAGTATCATCGCGGATAAGATTTTTCCTAAGCGCCGGATATTACTCATTCCGGCAACAGCCGACGATATGGAGAAAAAGACGAGTGGAATAATGGCCGTAAAGAGAAGATTTAAGAAAATATCACCCAAGGGTTTTAGAATAGCTGCGTCTTTCTCAAAAATAATTCCGATAATCGCGCCGATGACGATAGATATAATCAGGATAATCGAAAAACCGTAGGATTTTAGGAAAGGAGGTAATTTATTTTTCATATTTTTCACTCAATCACAAAATCGAAATAAGTGTCCGGATAAGGTTCGTTCTTCAGTGTATAATGCCACCACTCCTTGTCATAATTTTTAAATCCGTATTTTTCCATGAGAGTTTTGAGCAGAAGCCGGTTAATTTTTTGCTGCTGGCCGATGTTTTTATTGACCGTATGCGATAGTTCATGAAAACAATCAAAACCAGTTCCCATGTCTATGCCATTGTCTTTAAAGCGTTTTTCGGCGGGAAGGTAGCATTCATGTAATTTCTGGCCTTGGATGTAGTCTTGTTGTTTGGGGGCAGGTAAGGGGACAATGGTCAGATCGACGGTACTGCCGCGGCTGTGGCCTGATTTGCTGTCGATATAGCCGTCTTTAAAGAGATTTCTCTTATCCACATTCGGATAAAACTCTTTTTTCGTTTTAGTGTTGTCAATTTCCTTGGCCCAGCGCACAAAGTGATCCACTGCCCGCTGCGGGCGATAACAATCGTAAATTTTTAGAGTCAGTGAAAAGGGTTCCAGCTTTTTTTGGACGTTGGAGAGCGCTTCCGCGGCTTCTTTGGTGAGGATGCATTTGGGCGCCAGATAGCCATCAACTTTTTCTCCAACAAAATTATGAGAGCCAAAATAACGAATATCGAGCTGTATTTCGGGAATCATCTCTTTTATATCGACAAAGCCTTCCGGGATTTTGTCCGCGCAATGTGAATTAATCAGGAATTGCGGAAAGCACAAAGCGGTAATGATAAATAAGGTAAGAACGAGTCTTAATTTCATCAGGGAAGCCTCCACGTTGTGTCTTCGATTCCCATAATGATGAGTGGCTCTGCCTGCGGATCAAGCCATTCAAGAATTTTAATCATGTTTTCTTCGGAGACAGCCACACATCCCTCGGTAGTTATATCAGCTCCTCCCCAAACATGGAAGAAGATAGCACTGCCATATCCTTTAACGACCGGCTTGACGTTATATTCGATGACAATTCCATATTTGTAGAGATTATCATCACGTTTCATTTTTTCATAGGATTTAGCTTGCGTGGAGTCTTTTTTTACCCAGCGATTGTAATCATCGGCATTCACATCATCAATCCAGAGATCATCTGCTAGCGCCTGACGGTAGGGCATTTTTGTTTTTATGGATTCATCATAGCCGAAAGTCATTTTAAGAGGATAGATGCCGGAAGGGGTTTTACCATCTCCTTCTCTTTTTTCTCCGGGCTGAGCAAAACCATTTTTTCCAATTACGGCATTAAAGGGCTCGAAAACCGGTTTCCAAATACCTGCATGTTTTTCCAGAGTGTGAACTTTTTGTTCGGTAAAGAAAAAGGATTTATTAGTCGTTACTAGAATAACTTGGGAAGATTTACCGATTTTGTCTTTAGGAAATGCGGATAGCGCTTCTGTATCAAGTGTGGAAGCTGAAGGACAAAAGAGACATGCCGACAATGAAAGAATCGCCAAAAGGACGGTTAACGAAAGATAAATTTTGAAAGATTTTATAATTTTCACCAAGCAGTTAAACTCATTTTTTTATTGTTTTAATGGAAAAAAGGTGCAATTTCAATAAGAAATATTTGATTATCACTTGGGGCGATTACAAAAATGTCACCAAGTGGGCAATAGTTTCTCGATATTTTCGTAATAATGTTTTCAAAAAAATGCTTAACATTTCCTTGACATTCTAAGACACTAACGGCATAATTATAGGTAACGAATATAAGAAATAACTGATCTTGTATAAAAATCGATTAGTAGGTGATCTTCAATCCGAATAAATTAAAAAACTAACTAATAATTAGTAATCCTTGACTTTTCTCTTTTTTATGATAAGTAGGAGGCTTATGCTAAAGTGGCAATCCTTCAAATCTATATTAAAAGATAAAATGTCGGGTAACCTGTTTACTTTAATGGTTATTCCGCGCACTAACAGCGCAGTAAAAAAAATATCTCTTCCCGGAATTTTAGTCAGTATTTTTTTTGTAGTTTCTTTCGTAGCCATCCTCATAGCACTTTATTTTATTTACGATTATGCGAGTATAAAAAGGGATAGAGCGGAGTTAGTCAGGCTAAGAGGAATAAATAAAGAACAATCTCAGCAAGTTCAAGATTTAGCTCTGCGGGTTGATGAATTTTCCGATCGCATGGAGGAGCTCAGACAAGTTGATAAAAAGCTTAGAATATTAGCCATTCATCAAACAAGACGAGACAAAAAACTGCCATTGGGTATTGGTGGAGCAGCTAATACTGAAACTAGATTACAGGAATTGTTGGACAAAGATCAACAGAACTTGATCTTGGGAATGCGTAAAAATATTACTGCGTTAAATGAAGATGCTAATTATCGGGAAAAGAGTTTCAACGAGTTATTAGCTTTCTTGCACGAACAAAAGTCAATTCTTGCCGCTACACCGTCTATCTGGCCGGTTAAAGGATGGGTAACTTCTGATTTTGGCCCAAGGGCATCGCCTTTTTCATCCGGAGTTGAATTTCATAAAGGACTTGATATAGCGACTAGATTCGGAAAAGAAGTGCTGGCAACGGCGGACGGACTGGTAATTGATGCTTCTTTCCATACTCAGGACGGCAATTTAGTAAAAATAGATCATGGCCACGGATTGGTTACCGCTTATGCCCATTTGTCAAGGATAGCCGTGAAATACGGAGTAAGAATTAAAAGAGGAGACGTAATCGGCTATGTGGGCGATACCGGCCGCAGTACAGGTTCGCATCTTCACTACGCTGTTTTTGTTAATAAGGTGCCTGTCAATCCACGAAAGTACTTGAAAAATAAGTTCTAAAAAGCGGAAGTGCAAAATGCGATTCTCGTCTTAATGGCGAAAATTAAGGAGCAAAATAAAAATAGTCGTTTCCTTTGCCAAAAATTCCGCCTCGTGGCCTGATATTCTATTGTTAATAAATTAGTCTTGTCGAATCAGCCGGTAAATATGCCGGTTTTTTTTTAGTAAGGTTAAGGTGATCAATGATCGAAATGATATTGAAAAAAATTGTGGGAACTAAGAATGATCGTGAATTGAAGCGATATTCATTCCTGTTGGATGAAGTAAATAATTTTGAACCGATGATGATGGCTTTATCTGATGAAGAATTGCGAGCGAAAACTCCTTATTTCAAAGAAAAGTTGAAAAATGGTTCAAGCCTTGATGATATTCTAACAGAGGCATTTGCCGTAGCCAGAGAAGTATCGCGCCGCACTTTATTAATGCGTCCCTTTGATGTTCAGGTAATCGGAGGAATTGTTTTACATGAAGGCACGATTGCCGAGATGAAAACAGGTGAAGGAAAGACACTGGCGGCAACCATGCCGCTATATCTTAATGCGTTGGAAGGAAAAGGCTGCCATGTTGTTACTGTAAATGATTATCTGGCCAAAAGAGACGCAGAATGGATGGGGCCGATTTATCACTTTCTGGGTTTAAGTGTGGGAGTGATCATTCACGGCATGGATGATGATGAAAGAAGAGAAGCATATCACGCTGACATAACTTACGGCACTAATAACGAATTTGGTTTTGATTATCTTCGCGATAATATGAAGTTCAATCTTGAGGATTACGTTCAGCGAGAATTTAATTATGCCATAGTCGATGAAGTGGACAGTATTCTAATCGACGAAGCCAGAACCCCTTTGATTATTTCCGGCCCATCGGAAGAATCAACGGATAAATACAATAAAATAAACCAGTTAATTCCGAGATTAAAGAAAGATAAAGATTATACGATTGATGAAAAGAGCCGTACGGTTGTTCTGACGGAAGAAGGGGTCGCACATATTGAGGGATTTTTAAATGTGCAAAATCTTTACGAGCCGCGAAATATTGAAATTGTCCATCATGTAAATCAAGCTCTGCGCGCCCATACTCTCTTCAAAAGGGATGTCGATTATCTCGTGAAGGATGGGCAAGTTATAATTGTTGATGAGTTCACTGGAAGAGTTATGCCCGGAAGGCGTTACAGTGATGGTTTGCATCAGGCGCTGGAAGCCAAGGAAAAAGTAAAAGTTGAGAGAGAAAATCAAACACTGGCTTCAATAACCTTTCAAAATTATTTTAGAATGTATAAAAAACTGGCCGGTATGACAGGAACCGCGGATACAGAAGCGGCGGAGTTTAAAAAAATATATAATTTGGATGTTATTGTCGTGCCGACCAATATGCCAATGATTCGTAAAGATAATAATGATCTTATTTATAAAACTGAAAATGAAAAGATTAAGGCTGTTATTGAAGAAGTCAGGGCTCTGAATAAGGCGAAAAGGCCGGTACTGATTGGAACTATTTCCATCGAAAAATCAGAACTGTTAAGTAAATATCTTACCCGTGCCGGCATTAAGCACCATGTATTGAATGCTAAAAATCATGAAAAAGAAGCCGAAATAGTAGCTCAGGCCGGACAGCCGGGTATGGTTACCATATCTACCAATATGGCTGGTCGCGGGACGGATATTCGTTTAGGCGAAAAGGTTGCCGAAATAGGCGGCCTGCATATTTTAGGTACGGAACGTCACGAAAGCCGCCGTATCGACAATCAATTAAGAGGCCGTTCGGGACGTCAAGGCGATGATGGTTCTTCCCGCTTTTATCTTTCTTTGCAGGATGACTTACTACGTATATTCGGGGCTGATAGAATATCGTCGATTATGGACAGGATCGGTATTGAGGAAGATCAGCCGATCGAACATAAGTATATTTCCCGTGCTATTGAAAATGCCCAGAAGCGTGTGGAAGGACAAAATTTTGATATCCGCAAGCATCTTTTGGATTATGATGATGTAATGAACAGACAGAGAAAAGTTATCTATGAACAGCGAAAAAAAGTATTACGCGGAGATAACTTATGGGCAGATATTGAAGAAATGGTTGAAGAAATAGTTGACGACCTTTTATCCGAATACATAGATGAAAAAGGTCATGCCGGCGACATTAATTTTAAAGGACTTGATGACGCTATATTTAAGCAATTCAATTTAAAGCTTAATCTGGCTAATTCCGACGAAAAAGCTTCCGCTCCGCCTATCCGAGAAGTTATAATTGAAAACGTCCTAAATCTTTTACGCGAAAAAGAAAAAAATTTCGGCAAAGAATTAATGGATTACTTGATGAAAGTAATCATGCTTCAGGCAATCGATGATCACTGGAAAGAACATTTGCTGGCCATGGATCACTTAAGGGAAGGGATTGGCTTGCGTGGTTACGGACAAAAGGATCCCGTAAGAGAGTATCAGCGTGAAGGTTACGAAATGTTCATGGAAATGATTTTCTATATTAAAATGGACACACTGGAAAAACTCTGTTTGGTTAGAATACAGAGAGAGGACGAAGTGGAAAAGATCAGGCGAAAACAAAAAGAGGATTACGTTTTAAGCCGCGGAGAGGATATGCCTGCCGCACAAACAATTAAACATGAAAGCGGTAAAGTCGGACGGAATGAACCTTGTCCCTGTGGAAGTGGTAAAAAATATAAAAAATGCTGCGGCGCTTAAGTTATTCAATAGAGGAGTAGGCTTCATGCAAAAAAACAAAAATAGAATCAGCGTTCCCGGTTTTTTGGCCAATGGAATTTCATCGGGCATTAAAGATTCGGATCAGAAAGACCTCGCTTTAATTTATTCAACCGTTCCGGCGAGGGTAGCGGCCGTATTTACCAAGAATTCTTTTAAAGCCGCGCCGCTGTTAATTGACGCCGAGCGTGTTAAAAAAGGAACAGCCCAGGCTATAATTACCAATAGCGGATGTGCCAATGCGGCAACGGGTAAAGAAGGTTATAAGGATGCTTTAAGTGTGTCGGCTGCATTGGCCGGTCAATTGAAGATTAAGGAAGAACTTATCTTGATGGGTTCGACAGGGGTTATTGGGAAAAGACTTCCAGTCAAAAAGATAGCCGGCGGTATGGTCAAATTGGTCAAGGGGTTGAATGAGTTTGGCATTGAAGATGCGGAAACGGCGATGATGACCACCGATAAATATCCGAAAATAGCCATAAGGAAAGGAATTGTCGGAGCAAGAGACATTATCATTTGCGGCATAGCCAAAGGCGCCGGTATGATCGAGCCCAATATGGCCACTTTGCTGACTTATGTAATGACCAACGCTTTAATTGATTCCAAAGCCTTAAATACGGTATTTCATCAGGCCATCGATAACACTTTCAATTCCATTAGCATTGACGGTTGCATGAGCACCAATGATATGGCGATTATATTGGCTAACGGTTTAGCCGGCAACAATCCCCTGGAAAGGGCTCAGGCCAGACTGCAGCGTTTTCGCGATATGCTTTCCGATGTTTTAATGGAACTTTGCCAGGCAGTTGTCCGGGACGGTGAAGGGGCAACTAAATTTATATCTATAAATGTTGAAGGAGCAAAGTCCAGGTCTGATGCTCGCCGTGCGGCTTACGCCGTTGCCAACTCCAATTTAGTCAAAACGGCGTTTTTTGGAGAAGATCCCAATTGGGGGAGGATACTAGCTGCCCTTGGTTCGTCCGGAATACCTCTGGAAAAGGAAAGAGTAAACCTGTCAATAGGAGATGTATTGGTATTTTCCCAGGATTCACCAACGAATTTAAATTTAAATAAATTGAGAGAAATCTTTCAAAGAGACCGAATTGATGTGCGCATCTGGTTAGGGGGCGGAGATAAATCATATTGTGTTTACACATCCGATCTTTCCTATGACTATGTGAAAATAAACGCCGATTATTCGACTTAAATAGGGACGAGAGGGGTTCATCCCCGTGATTAGCGCTTGATCATTTAGATTATTTATGTTAATTGCCGCGAGTCAAATTTCACACATCCTTGGATTGCCGGTATGTTGCTTTTTTAAAAAGTGTACCGTGCAAGTTGAAAAGGATGGAGGAAAAAACAAAATAGGGAGAAAACTATGTCTGCAATTTCAATGAAACTTTTACTGGAAGCGGGTGTCCATTTCGGGCATCAGACCAACAAGTGGAACCCAAAAATGAAACCGTATATTTTTGGGGCGAGAAATAATATTTACATTATTGATCTGCAACAAACAGTAGGTATGTTTCAAACTGCTTACAACTTTATCGTCGATATTGTTAGTCAGGGGAAAGATGTACTTTTTGTAGGAACTAAAAAACAATCACAGGAAGCTGTTAAAGAAGAAGCTATGCGTTGCGGCATGCCTTATGTAAATCAGCGTTGGCTTGGGGGTATGTTGACAAATTTCTTTACGATAAAAAAGAGCATTGACCGTTTAAATACTTTAACCGGCATGTTTGCCGACGATTCTATCAAGGCATTTCCCAAAAAGGAAATAACCATGCTGCAGAAAGAGAAGGAAAAACTGGAAAATGTATTAGGGGGAATCAGAAATCTGAAATCGCATCCCGCGGCTGTTTTTGTTGTCGATCCTAATCGTGAACACATAACAATTAAAGAAGCAAAAAAATTAAAAATTCCTATAGTGGCAATAGTAGATACGAATTGTGATCCCGATGATATTGATTATGTCATTCCCGGAAATGATGATGCTATCAGGGCGATAAAGCTGTTTGCCTCTAAATTTGCCGATGCGGTTTTAGAAGGAAAGAAGCAGTTTGAAGAAAAGCTATCTGCCGAATCTAATAAGCAATCGGGAGCGGCTCTCGAAGAGAAAAAGGCAGAATCCGATATTCCTGAAAGCGTAGAAATGGAAGGAAAGACCGAGGACACAGAAGAATATAGCGGTAAGTCATATAAATAATTAGACACGTTCTTGTTGAAAATATTAAGGAGGGAAATAAATTGAAAATATCGTCAGCAATGGTTAAACAATTGAGAGAAAAAACAGGCACAGGCATGATGGATTGCAAAGAGGCGTTAACGTCAGCAGGTGGGGATTTTGAAAAAGCCATTGATATTTTAAGGAAAAAGGGATTGTCTGCGGCAACAAAAAGATCTTCGAAAGCGGCCAAAGATGGTGCCATAGCTTCATATATTCATATGGGCGGTAGAATCGGTGTTTTGGTTGAGATAAATTGTGAAACAGATTTTGTGGCTAAAACTGATGATTTTCAGGCAATGGCCAAGGATATTGCTATGCACATTGCCGCGTCTAATCCGCTTTATGTCCGGCCAGATCAAATTCCGCCGGAGGCTTTAAATAGAGAAAAGGAAATATACCGTAGTCAGTTGCGCGAGGAAAAAAAACCGGAAAAAATATGGGATAAAATAATAGAGGGGAAATTAAAGAAATTTTATGAAGATGTGTGTTTAACAGAACAGAAATTCATAAAAAATACGGATATTAATGTAGAGACGCTTGTTAATAATATGATTGCCAAAACCGGCGAGAATATTATTATTCGGAGATTTGCTAGATTTCAGCTGGGAGAGGAAATTAAAAAATAAATGCCTGGGAAAAAAGAAAAAACCGTCTATAAAAGGATATTACTGAAATTAAGCGGAGAATCTCTTTTAGGCAAACAATCTTTCGGTATTGATCCCGATGTGGCTAATTTTATCGCTGAAGAAATAAAATCAGTTTCAGATTTGAATGTTCAGATTGGAATCGTCGTCGGAGGCGGTAATATATTTCGTGGATTAGAGGCTGATTCAAAAGGAATTGACAGAACTTCAGCGGATTATATGGGTATGTTGGCGACGGTGATTAACAGTTTGGCACTGCAAAGTGCTTTGGAAATGCACGGATTGCCGACACGCGTACAATCATCAATTGAAATGCATGAAATAGCAGAGCCTTTCATCCAAAGAAAAGCTGTACGTCATTTAGAGAAAGGAAGAATAGTGATATTTGCCGGAGGGACCGGCAATCCTTATTTTACGACGGATACAGCCGCGTCTTTAAGGGCAATGGAAATAAAAGCGGATATTATCATGAAGGCCACCAAAGTTGACGGGGTATATGACAGTGATCCGGTAAAGAATAAATCTGCAAAGATGTTTAAAAAAATAAGCTATATCGGTGTATTAACCAAGAACCTTAAAGTAATGGATGCGACAGCAATATCTCTTTGTCGTGACAATTTGTTGCCAATTATTGTTTTTAATTTACAGAAGAAGGGAAATATTCGCAGTGTAATATGCGGCAAAAAAATTGGTACTTACGTGGGATAATGATATGAAAGAAAATATTTTTCAAAAACTTAAAGATGAAATGGAAAAGATTATTACAAGTTTAGATAAGTCTTTCGGCAGGGTAAGAACGGGAAGAGCGTCCGTTTCGCTGCTGGATGGAATTAAAGTTGATTATTACAGTGTTTCTACTCCCCTTGCTCAGGTGGCCACACTTTCCGTGCCGGAAAGCCGTTTAATTGTTATAGCTCCCTGGGATGTATCGATAATCGGCTCAATCGAGAAAGCAATTCAAAAATCGGATTTAGGTTTAATGCCGGCCAATGACGGTAAAATAATACGCCTTTCTATTCCTCAATTAACAGAAGAAAGGCGTAAAGAACTGGTGAAAGTCGTAAAAAAGATGGCCGAAGAAGGTAAAATCAAATTACGTAACGCGCGCAGAGACGCAAATGAAGAATTGAAAGACCTCAAAAAAAATAATAAAATGGCTGAAGACGAACTTTTTGGTGCGCAGGAAGAAGTTCAGAAATTAACTGATCGCTATATCGAAAAAACGGATAAAATCCTCGTGGCCAAAGAAAAAGAAATTATGGAACTATAAAGTTTACTTTATAGAAAAACAAATGGGGAGTCGAAAGCTCCCCATTTGTTTTTCTGCACTTTTCGTCTCCGGCATAATCATTATTTAATTCAGGAAAAGAAAAAGAAGATCTGATTTTTGAAAATCAGATCTTCGATTGAAAAGAACTTATCTGTCTGTTAAAATGTATATTATCCGGGAGAAAAATATTCATGAAAATTGATTGGAATAATCTGCCCCAGCATATAGCTATAATTATGGATGGAAACGGGCGTTGGGCAAAACAACATACAATCGGCAGAATCAGAGGACATAAGAAAGGAGCCCAAGCGGTAAGGACAACGGTACGTGCTTGCCGTGAAATTGGCATAAAGTATCTTACCCTATTTGCCTTTTCCATAGAAAATTGGGGGCGCCCTGAAGAAGAAGTAAATGCATTGATGTACCTGCTGGAAGAATATTTGACCAAAGAAACGAAAGAATTACAAGAAAAAGGAATAAGGCTTACGACTATCGGCGAAATAAATCGTTTACATCCGAAATTGAAGAGAAAACTTCTACAGGCAAAAGCAGAAACGGCAAAAAATAATGAAATGATTTTAAATTTGGCGTTGAGTTATGGGGGGCAGGATGAAATTATCTACGCCGTAAAAAAAATAATTCAAGATAGTAAAAAAAGTAAAATTGATATAAATGAAATCAATAAGGAAACTTTTCAACGCTATTTATATACCTGCGGGATGCCCGATCCCGATTTGTTGATTCGTACCAGCGGCGAATATCGTATCAGTAATTTTTTACTCTGGCAAATAGCCTACACAGAACTTTATTTTACCAATGTTCTTTGGCCTGATTTTACAAAGAACGAACTTTTCAGAGCAATAGCCAGTTATCAAAAACGGGAAAGACGTTTTGGCCTAACAACGGAGCAATCGCAGGGATAAAATAATTTTAAAAACGGGAAATATATGCAAAAAAGATGGTTGACCGGTGTTATTTTAGCGGCTGTAATACTTGTAATTATTTTAATCGGGTCTACGGAGGCACTGGCTGCTGTTATTACTATATTCATATTCGGCGGCGTCTGGGAATACAATAAAATCGTATTTGGTAAAGGGTTTATGAAGGAAAAAATCGAAGGCTTAATTTTTTCCGTTTTAATACCCGTGGCCATTTTATATGGCAATAATCAAATTTTAATTGCCGTCATAACATTTTATATTTTGTCAGTATTTATTTTATTTCTTTGGCAGGTAAAAGAATTAACCATTGATATTTCATCCGTGGCAAAAGTTATTTTCGGGATGATGTACATACCTTTTTTGATGTCTCATTTCATTTTGTTGAGAATGTTGGAAAACGGAGTATTGTGGGTATTGTTTATTTTGGTTCTTGCTTTTGCGGGAGATACGGCAGCTTTGTATGTTGGAAAATATTTCGGTAAAAATAAATTAATTATAGCAATAAGTCCTGGTAAAACAGTGGAAGGAACAATTGGTCTTGTCTGCGGAAGCGTTGTAGCTTGCTTAATTTTCAGTTATTTTTTCCTGCCGGAAATATCAATGGTTCATATTTTCATTCTTTCTTTTGTAGGAAGTATTATCGGGCAGTTGGGAGATCTTTGTGAATCGGCAATCAAAAGAAATTATGGGCTCAAAGATGCAAGTTCGCTTCTGCCCGGACATGGCGGTCTTTTGGATCGGATGGATTGTCTGATTTTCATAGTGCCTTTCGTTTATTATTACCGGATATTTGTGATTGGATAATGAAGAAAATAGCGATTTTAGGTTCAACGGGTTCAATTGGATGTAATGCGCTGGATATTGTAAAAAAAAATCCGGAACGTTTTCAAGTTGTGGCGCTAGCCGCGGGTCGAAACATAGATTTACTAAGGGAGCAAATAATAAAATTTCGGCCGAAAATAGTCGCTGTAGGCACTAAAGAAAGCGCTCAAAAATTACATGAAGCTCTAAAAGTTAAGGACAAGATCAAAATTATTTACGGCGAAAATGGTTTGAAAGAAATTGCTTCTTTTCCCTCGGCAAATATTGTAATTTCCTCTATATCAGGAGCTGCTGGTTTAATGCCGACCTTGGCAGCAATTGAAGCGGGTAAGGATGTAGCTTTAGCCAACAAAGAGACAATGGTAACAGCCGGAGAGATTGTAACTAAAAAAGCAAAAAAGAAAGGTGTGAATATTATTCCCGTTGATAGCGAACACAGCGCAATATTTCAGTGTTTGGAGGGGAGAAAATACAAAAATTTACGGCGGATAATTTTGACTGCTTCCGGCGGCCCTTTTTTAAATTTTACTAAGAATAAATTAAAAGAAGTTAAGCCCTCTCAGGCATTGCAACATCCTAAGTGGAAAATGGGTAAGAAAATAACGATAGATTCCGCATCATTAATGAATAAAGGGTTGGAAGTAATCGAAGCAAAATGGCTGTTTAATATGGACATCGCCAATATTGATGTTTTAATTCATCCGCAGAGCATAGTGCATTCCATGGTTGAGTTTATTGACGGCGCTGTTTTGGCGCAAATGGGCATTCCTGATATGAGAATCCCGATTGCTTACGCTTTAACTTATCCGGAAAGAATCATCAATGATTTGCCGTCTCTTAATCTTGCGGAAGCTCAAAATTTGGAATTTTCCAAACCGGATATAAATAAGTTTCCGTGTCTGGGACTGGCTTACAGGGCCGGCATTTGTGGTGGTACTGCTCCGGCTGTTTTAAACGCCGCCAATGAAATTGCCGTAGAAGCTTATTTAGACGAAAAAATCAAATTTACTGATTTATCTGAAATAATTGAAAAAGTTCTTAATGTGCATGATTCGTCAGTTGATCCGTCTTTAGAAGAAATACTTCAAGCTGATCAGTGGGCGAGAATGCAGACGAAAAAAAATATAGAAAGGATAATATCTTGATAGGAATATCCATTGTTTCCGTTATAATTTTATTGGGTGTGTTGATTTTTTTTCATGAATTCGGCCATTTTCTGGCGGCGCGTTTTGCCGGTGTAGGAGTAGTTAAATTTTCTCTGGGATTCGGGCCGAAAATAGTCGGGAAAAAAATAGGAAAAACAGAATATGCTCTTTCTCTGATTCCTTTAGGCGGCTACGTTAAGCTTCTGGGCGAAGATGGAAACGAAAAATTGTCAGCCGAAGACGAAAAAATGTCGTTTCTAAAAAAGCCTGTCTGGAAAAGAATAATGATTATCTTTGCCGGGCCTTTTTTCAATATTTTATTAGCAGTGCTAATTTATGCGTTCATCTATATCTATGGGGTGCCAACGTTAAACAATATGGTTGGGGAAGTACAAAAAAAATCTGCCGCTTCTGAATCAGGGATGAAAAAAGACGATAAAATCATTTCGATTAATGGAAATAAGATAACATATTGGGAGGAGATAAAACCGATAATAGCGGAGAGCAAAGGTCAATCGTTAGAATTCGTCGTGGAAAGAGAAACACAAACAAAAAAATTATTTATTAAGCCAAGATTATCAAAAGCAAAAAATATTTTTGGTGAAGAGGTATCAGCTTATCTTGTGGGGATTACTCCTTCGAACAATGTCGTTATAGAAAGAAGAAATCTCTGGGAATCGTCAATTATTGCGCTGAAAAAGACCTGGCAATTCAGTGAACTTACAATTATTGTCTTTGTCAAAATGATTAAAGGCGAGGTTTCACCGCGAAATTTGGGCGGACCGATATTCATTGCTCAAGCAGCCGGTGCAGTCGCCAAGGAAGGAATTGTCCCATTTCTTTTTTTAATGGCACTCCTTTCCGTAAATTTAGCCATAATTAACCTATTTCCAATACCTATTCTTGACGGCGGCCATATAATGTTCAATGTAATCGAACTTGTCAGACGTAAACCGTTGAGCATGAAATGGCAGGGAATTTTTCAACAAATCGGTTTCGTACTTTTGATGATGCTGATGATATTTGTCATTATGGTCGATATTGAACGGATGAATCTAAAATTTGTTGACGATATTATGAAACATTTCAAATAAGCAATGTTAACCTTAGCTTTTGATACTTCTTCTAAAACTGCCGCCGTTGCTTTGTTAAGAGATAGCGATATACTGTATGATAATATCATTAATACAGGCTTAAAACATTCGGAAGTGCTGTTGCCGGAAATTGATCATGCTTTAAGGGCGATATCCGTAAAAATTAAGGATGTTGATTTGTTTGCTTGCACAATAGGTCCCGGTTCATTCACCGGCCTACGTATTGGTGTCAGCACTCTCAAGGGATTGATGCTGGCGACAGGAAAACCTGCTGCCGGAATTTCTTCCTTGGCGGCACTTGCATTAAATGCCGGTAAAACTTCAAAATTAATATGTTCCGTAATGGATGCCGGACGGGGGCAGGTGTACGCGGCTTTTTACCGGTATGATAAAAATGAATATTTGGAGCAGCTTGGTGTGGAAAAGGCCGTTCAACCGGAAAATATATTATCCACTATCGATGAAGAAATAGATTTAATCGGTGACGGAGCCATTAACTATGCTGATATTATATGCAAAAATAAAAAAACAGTAATCAATTCAAAACTGCCAAAATATATCAAGGCTTCCTCTGTTGGTATTTTAGGTATTAAGAAATTTTACCGGAAAGATTTGTTAGACGCTTCAACACTTGTTCCTGTTTATTTACGTTCGGCAGATGCTGTGCCACATAAAACAATATTTAAAACCTAATTTCCATTCTAAATCAAAGCGCTATCTTTATTAGCAACACAGCCCGGCAGGAAACCCCGGCAAATGCCTGGGGCGTTGTCCCCTTTATTCTCCTAGTTTGTCAATCAGTTGCTGGTAATGGCATCCTCAAAAGCGGCGATAGCTTTGGGCAGGGCAGTGTTCAGCAAAAGCTCGAGCTGAACCTTTTTGCCGTCAATGAGTATGCCCCACATGAAATTGCCTACGGGAATCACGATCACGATTTTTGCGTCAACCAGGTCAAATAAGTAGTATTTGCTTAAAATGGCGAATCCCGAGTCCTTCAAAGCTTGGTTAGTCATATTGATGATCTGGCCGAAGAGGATGCGAGTTGCAGGCTGGGGGTTCCATGCGGCAATCGACTGCATGTCGGCGCTCCCCCAGATGTCTGTAGCCAGCAAGGCTCCGCCGAGGTTTTCCTTCAGGGTGTCAATAGCTTTGTTGAGTTTTGTGTTTTTGGGCTGTGGGAGTGATGGTTTTTGTATTTTATCCAAAAGTTTTTGGACTTTTTTATTGTGCGGGTTTAAGGAGAGGACAAAATGAAGACGGCGGAGTATATCGTCAATTTTAATGCTTTCCGGATCGGATAAATATAATAAATATTCAATATTCGCCAAGTTAACATTAGTTTCTTCATGGAAAGGATTAATTGCAAGAGACTTGTTATATGCAGAAAGCGCTTCAGTTAATTTATTGGTCGTCTCATAAACAGAACCTAAGTTATTCCAGGCATCAGCATTTTCCGGATCCAATTCCAGAACATGCTGAAAATTTTTCAAAGCGTCAGCGTAATTTCCAAACTGAAAATAAATTCTACCCAAGTTATAAAGTGTCTTTGTG
>Ga0182027_10000738_pt1 | contig 55665 bp, 50 predicted proteins | sample 712E1DmetaG_FD_121300 | JGI IMG/M metagenome (GOLD analysis project Ga0182027, IMG submission 121300) | Permafrost microbial communities from Stordalen Mire, Sweden - 712E1D metaG (Illumina Assembly) | ecosystem: Environmental > Terrestrial > Soil > Wetlands > Permafrost | place: Sweden...
CTTGTTGAAATAATCGGCGGCGTCTGCAATATTTTGATTAAGTAAGGATGTAAATTTCTCGACCAGTATTGGCCATGATTCGCCAAACCGGCTTGCCTGAGAAAATAAAACAGCACCAAATGCAGCAATTACTAAAAAAGTAAGCAACATTGTGAGTACAATAGCTAAGACCCTGTTTATTTTTATTCGCACCAAAAAATTTACAACCGGATGAAGTACTATTGCAATAATTATTGCGAAAACTAAAGGAATAATGATGCTTTTTGCGATATACAATATTGCTAATAAAGCGATTAAGCCCACAAGAAAAATGGTCACTTTTCCGTAAAACGGTAGTTTTAAATCTTCACCTGACACGGCTATTGGAGTTCATTTCCTTTTTTCGAAAAAAATGCTGAAGCAGAGCTTGTCCGACTGATTTGATTATTTCAGAATTTTGAGCGACAATGTTTGTTACTCCAAACTGAAGAATAGAACCAATAAGTTTTCTGATCAGATTACCGGATGCCCCGACAAATATCTTTTTTGAAAGGAACCCGCTTAACAAACCCATACCGGCACCTGTAATGTTATCGATCAGATAAGGCGATGAAGAAATTTCCTTCAAAGTATTCCTGAGAAGATTAACAGGCTTTAAACTTTCGTAAGTAAGGTATAACTGTTCTTTTAACAGCTGCCCTTTAAGTCCTTGTTCAACTTCCAATAATTGAATTGCATTTTTAAGCCCGGCTATGGAAGTTATATTTTGCATATGTTCTTATTTAAGCACACGTTTGATGAAATAATTCCCGACAAGCTTCTTAATCCATTTATGCATAAAGAAATGAATAACAATCCCGGCAAGAATATAAAATGCAGCTACTGCAAAGAACCCGTAAAATGGTTTTCCAAGGATATCTCCCAGCCATAAAGCTATTCCCAGATTTAAAAACAACATGAAAGAAACAATAAGTACAATGACAATAGATTGTGGTACCAAAGAAGACACAACATCAGCTGTTTTGTCAAGTGTTTTAAGCTTAACTAACTCAAAGCTTGTTTTACCGTATTCAGAAGCTTTGTCAAGCAACGATTCAAGCAACTTAGTATTATCTTCCATGTCTTCGGTCCAGATAAAGTTCTACAAACACAAGCATTATTAGTTATTTGTGGCTCTTGTAATGCCATTTGAAATTGTTAACAGGAATACAGTTTCTTCCTCGGTTGTGAGACGGTATTTTATGTTTTCATCAAGTGTCATCAACTGACCTTCATTAAGGGTCACGGTATCCTTCCTGATATGAAATCTTAGTTTGCCCTCAATTATCTGAAAAGTAATAGAATCATTTGATTGAAAGGACTTAATTTCTGTTCCTTCGTGCATAGCAGTAAGAATAATCTGTTTATCGGGACTTTTTAAAAGGATCAATGCATTAAGCTCCCCGTTTGACCATGTATAACTTTGTTTCATTGTTGCAATTAAAGAGGGTAGATTAAATCCTAATAATGAACAATCTGATGACCTGTAATTCTTTGTATGTGGAAGTTTGGTCTTTAATGTTTCAATTTCCATAATTTATATTATAACCAGCATCTATAGTTTAAACTATAGATGAATTATTTCATCCCGTAGCGGTTTTCGCTTCTTTTTTAGCTTCTGAAGCTTTAGTCCTGGTTTGATTGGTAATGTCAGAAACTTCTTCCTTAACCTCATCAACTTTGACTGAAATGTTTTCGAGAAATTCATCGAATTTTTCTTTTAATCCTTCTGCAAAATCTTCTCCCTTTTTAGAGATCCTTTTGCGGGTATTCCACCCTTTGTCCGGGGCAAATAATATCCCCAACAATGCGCCGGCAGCAACGCCTGCCAGCACCCCTAACAATACTTTTCCTGAACTCATGTTTCTTTATTTAATTGATTATAATAAAACAACAAGTAATATTATAATAAGTATTACTGCGCCTGCTGAAATATATACACCTCCACCAATATCTCGACGTTTGTGGTTGATAGATTTTACCTCTTTTCGCAAGCTTTTCTTTTCTGCCGATTTCATTTTCGTCTTATCCATTGCATTTATCTCATTTAACCTTAATTCTAAGGTTTTGATCTCTGCAGATTCTGCAGGTTTTGGAGCAGGTAAAGATGAAGGTCCAGATGGAGTTGCTGCATTTAATTGAAGTGGAATTAATGTTAATGACAAACATGTCATTATTAAACAAATAGCAAGTTTTTTCATGATAGTATAATTTAATTAATAATTGATTTAAAGTACTCTTCTTCCTTGAATAATTCTAAGGATTACAGCAATTACTGCAATGACAAGAAGAATGTGGATGACCCCACCCATGCTGTAGCCAATAAATCCGATTGCCCATGCAATTATCAAAATTACAGCTATGATATAAAGTAAATTTCCCATGATTTTCGTTTTTAATTGTTTATAACAGAATCAATACTAATATTACAATAAGAATTACTGCACCGGCTGAAAGATAAACTACGCCGCCATTTCTATGGTGATGTCCTACTGTACGTACTTCAACCTGTGAATTTTTCTTATCCTTCGAAATCAGTTTTGAATCATCCATCGTATTAAATTGGTCAGCCCTTTTCAGTAAGGCTTTGACTTCTGTTGATTCGACAGGTTCGGGAGGTTTTGTAACAACTAAAGATGAAGGTTTGTCAGTAGTTGCCGCATTCGACTGAAGCGGAAGTAATGTTAATGACAAGCATGTCACCATTAAACAAATAGCAAGTTTTTTCATAATAATATAATTTAATTAATTGTTGATTTAAAGTACTTTTCTGCCTTGAATAATTCTAAGAATTATAGCAATTATTGCAATGACAAGAAGAATGTGTATGATACCACCCATGCTGTAGCCGATAAATCCGATTGCCCAGGCAATTATCAAAATTACTGCTACGATATAAAGTAAATTTCCCATGATTGAAAGTTTTTTGATTAGTGCTATTCTGTTTAGAAAATAAATTCACTTTTAATAAGATTGAATGTGTAATTAAATTTTAACCTTGACAAAGTTAGGTCCCTCTATTCCTTTAATCGTTACACAATTTTTGGAATAAGTTACATCATTCACACATTCAGTTTTGTTCAAAAGGGGATAAAGCCGATCCGACTGATGAGGAACAATTAGTTAGTTTTAGAAAGTAGTAAAATCATTTACAGGCTCCCCAGGGCAGCTTGTCTTTTGAGCTTGAGATTTTTAAAATGAGATGGCGTAAGCCCGGTCATTTTCTTAAACTGGTTTGACAGATGGGACACACTGCTGTAATGAAGTTTCCAGGCAATTTCGGTAAGATTGAGCTCATCGTAAACAAGGAGTTCTTTTACCTTTTCTATTTTATTTGAGAGGTAAAACTGCTCAATTGTAGTCCCTTTAACTTCGGAAAAAAGATTAGAAAGGTAGGTGTAATTGTGATTTAGTTTTTCGCTCAGGTAATCTGAAAGGTTTATTTTGATTTGTTCATCATTATAATGGATCAGTTCAATAATGATGGTTTTAATTTTCTCAACCAGTATTTTTTTATTATCATCCATCAATTCGAGCCCTGTCATTTTCAGGGCAAGGCTCAAATTGTCCAATTGATCTTTTGAAATCTTGTCCGTTATTTCGGCTTCACCCAAATCAATGGTAGTATAATGCAAACCAAGTTTTTCCAGCTCCGATTTAACCACCATCTTGCACCGGATACAAACCATATTTTTGATGTAAAGTTTCAATCTTTCTTCAGATATACTTATCATTAAGAAACAAATATACAAATTTTTTGTTTGTATTTAATTTGAAAATTAATCATGTGCAATAAAACGATATTCTTGATTAATATATTTCAGGCACCAACGCTAATTGATCTTACAGGTGCTGCAATTGAATAGTTTAAAGAGCATAATTTCTGACAGCATACTAATCAGAAAACCTCACCCATGTTGAAGAAAAGACCGTGTGAACCCCTGATCCCAAATCCGTAATCGATAGCCAGATTGGTACCCGAATATTTGTTTATCTTAATCCGCAAACCGAATCCTCCGCCTGGAATTATGATGTGTATTTTATCAAAAATAATTTTAGAAATTGATTCAGCATTGCCAAACAGTACACCTCCTAAAAGGCCATTTCTGGTTAATGAAAATCTATATTCTGATTCAAGGTAAATTAAATTTCTTCCTGTGTACCTTCCCGGAGCGTATCCACGACCAGTTGTTGAATAATTATCCCAGCCAATGCTTGGCAGATCTAAATAGGGAGGTGTTCCTGAGAGAGTGATGTCATTATAACTCCAGAAAGCCAGAATATTTTGTGAAGAAACCGGTAATCTGATATAATGTCTTATGTCTATCAATAATGACTGCCAGTTTTTGTTACTTCCAAGAAAAGTGAGTTTAGGTCTTATTTGTACATTAGCATAAGTTCCGTTTTGTGGGTTCACAGCATTTTTTCGGTTGTCATACTGAATGTTTAATGACACTCCGGATGAGATTGACTGATTGCCTTTTTGATACTTAACAAATTGATCCAATTCTTTACCTTGTACTGAATCTACCTCAATATTCCAATGATAGTCGAGATTGTAACCCATTCCGACAAATAGATTAGATGCTATTTCACGGAAAACAACCTGATAGATCCGTAAATATGAATAATCAATATGAAGAGGATTAGACAAAGCGCTGTTTGGCCCCAATCCATAGGTTAATGTCGGGAACTTATAATATCGGGTATCGCCGACCAGATGAAGCTTAAGCTTCTCAAAAAAGATATTACTAATAGCAGTAAACCAATACTGGTGATATAGTGAGTAATTGCCATTTACCAATATGCGTGAAATTTTCTTTCGTTCCTTATCTGAATAAAATGTGGTGCTTGTTGCGATAACGCCGGTCAGTCCGGTGTGCAGCGAATAACCAATAACCGGGATGATTGAAATGAATGGGCCGTTGTCCTTCAATGAAGCACTGTCTGTTCGTAATGGTTTACTTAGAAGCTGCTCGAAAATATCAATAACATCCTTTTGCTGAATACTGATGCTATCTTTATTAACTATTTTCACGGGTTGGCCTGAAAGAAACTGATGTGAGCAAATTGTCAGGAATATGAAAAGATAAAGTATTTTGTTTTTATATATTTTCATTCAATCAATCAGGAAATAAATTATTATGGCAGTTCTTATTTAATCAGGACTGTTCAAAATTAGAGTTTTATTTAGTAAATTCTTTTATAATAGCTTAAGAAAAAACCTTATAATGCTGAAGAAATTCACTAATAGGGTTTTAATCTGATATCCTTGTCTGATTATTTGCATGCTTTGGCCTGGGGAGGTCAGCAAGCAACCCCTCCAATTCTATCTTTTGTAAATAACATAAGGTTTAAGGGAAGGAGCGGGGTGAAGGGTTAAGAAAATATTGGGATGAATTTGATGAATGGCAACAAATAACGCAAAATTTATTATTTTTGCACTCCAAACTTAGGGTACGCCTTCGCTACCACCTTTACTTCGTTTCGGTGGTCAAAGAAGGCTTCGGCGCACATGGTCGGTTAACCGAGTGGCTAGGTAGCGGTCTGCAAAACCGTTTACGGCGGTTCGAATCCGCCACCGACCTCAGATTAATGAATAAAAACCCTGTCTATCAATAGTATAGGCCGGGGTTTTTACTTTAGGTGCGGCCTGGGGTGCAGTATCTCATAGCTTTTGTACGATATCTTGTTGTTTTAATCAATCAATATACAGGATTAAGTTCTGGTGCAACTAAAAAACACTCTTACTAAATCATAGTAAGAAAAAAATCAAAACACAAATCGACAAATTATACCTAAAATGCAGAAATTGAATTACTTATGGAAGTGTTTTAAGTATGTAAGAGTTGTTTATCATACGGGAAGATTCAGTTTTCTGACAATCTCTTTAAATCTTGGCTCGTTCTTCAAAGGTTTAAGATATAGGTCACCATTCATCCATGGAACAAAATCTCCATGCTTTTTATAGGCAATCTCAAGACAGTCTATAGCCTTTTGTTTTTCACCGAGAGTAGCGTATACTTCGGCCAGTCCCCACGCATACCACCATTGATCCAGCGACTTTTCCATTGTTGCTGCGACCTCGAGTGCTTTCTCTTTTTGACCGGCCCGGGCATAAGCGATTCCAAGTCCGTTTTCGTATCCGGGACTAATGGCAAGGCCTTTCTTGTGCATTTCAATCGCCTCATAGTACATCCCCATTTCAGCATATGCTGATCCTATTAGATAAAAGGCAAGAGTACTGTCGGACTGTAGCTGCAATAATTTGCGTCCCTCTGTTATGACTTCATCAAAACGGGCAACATCCAAGTAAGCCCATGCAAGGTAACCCTGACTAACTGGATCTGTCGGATCAATTTCAACTGCTTTTTTCATTTCAGATATAGCTTGATCAGCATCGTTCAAAAGAAAAAAATACCATCCATAGGTATAATGGACTGATGGAATATTAGGATTAAGGTCCATGGCTCGTTTTAAACAATGTTCCGTTGCAGGGAAATTCCATTCAGTGTAGAGATACCTTTCCGCAAGCACAACATATGCATCCGTTAGGGTCGAATCAATTGAAAGAGCTTTTAAGGCATAGCTTTTTGCCTTGGCTGCTGCATCTTCTGCCGTTGCTGATGTATGGCCTGATGTACCATAACCTATAGCCAGTCCAAGATAAGGCAAAGGATCTGCCGGATCAATTTCAATTGCTCCATTAAAGCATTTTATTCCTTTTTCAAAATCTTCCTTTGAGTGTTTTTTCATGAAGTAAATTCCCCTGTCATAAGCCTTAAGAATCTCAGGATTATGCTCCCTGCTGCTTGCCAGTTTTTTATCATCCTGCTGAGTTATTTTAACCTGGATTCCGTCCATAATACGACGTACTATATCGCTGTAAACTGATGCCAGGTTTTTCCAGTTCTGACTGAAGGTTGAGCTCCAGATATATTTTTCTGAAGGGAAAGCTTCAACTAATTTGACTTCTATCTGAAGATTATTTTCTGGCCCTTTTATTGAAGATTCGATAATGTTATTTACGCTTAGTTTTTTAGCAATCTGTTGAATTGATTCCTGGCTTTTGGAGAATTGCATGGTTGATTGTTCTGGCCTGACCGTCAGGTTGCTCAACTTACCTAACTCACTAATTAAAGCATCCTGTATCCCTGAAGCAATATAATCCAGGTCAGGATTGCCGGTAAAGTTTGATACTGGCAAAACAGCTATGGCTTTATTTACTGTCTCAGCAGACATTAATCCAGCTTTTGTTTTTCCTTTATATTTTGGATAAAAGAATAAAACCGACAAGATCAGAATAATTCCTATTGAGACCAGTAGAACAGTAGCTTTGATAACTCTTTTACTGAGAAAAGTTTTACTGGTAACCTCTGTCTGTGGATTTCCGGCATAATCCGCAGTACTCCTTGTCTGATATGATTTTGTTGCCCTTCTTTCAGGATCCGGATGGAGGCCATAAATTACATCTTTTATGGCATTTGCCACCTTATTAATCTGATCGCGATAGAAAGTTTTGTTAAGGTTTTTATCAGGATTATCAGAGGGTTTTAAGGGTCTGTTCACACCTGCACTTTCGTAAATAAATTCAATTGACCTTAGTCTGCTCCCAATTTCCTTTTCAAAAAGTTCAATATCGGAAGTATCCAATTCGTGTATCTTTACAGGAATTATCCTGCTGCAAACGTTCCCGCTTGCGAGCTTTACATCTTTTCCTAAGGGGTCAGCAGAGGACATCCTGTTAAAAGCGACAAATTCATTCTGCCAGGCAAAGCATTTGGGGTCGCAATAGGTCTGGGAAATAATTGGAATTAAAACAAGCGATTTTAATTTCAATTCGAGACTCTTATCGACATTATAAATCTCAAGCAGCCCGTCGTGCGGGTTTTCATCAAAATAGATTGATACATCTTCTTTGAAAGTCGCCTCAAGTTCATTTTTAAGATGTTCGACAAATTCTGTCACCCAGCCATCGTACTTATTATCCTTCTGGCGATAGCTTATGAAGATGTCATACTCATAACCAGGTATTATACTTGCCATTTTGATAGTGAATTAAAAAATTTAAAGAACTAGTTTCATAATTTATATCAAAATTAAAACTTAAATCAATGCTAAGCAAAAAAATAAATTCACTAACAATTTCTTATTCAGGATTTTTGACAATACATTTACCTTATAATAATTTTTCTTCTTCTTTTTGAACCATGCCATAAAAATCAATATTTTACCAGCGACAACGAAATGAGAGCTTTATTGGGTTCTTAAAATGATCGCACAAACTCGGTAATTACGGGGAGGTATCTGATGAAGATGTCATATTCGTAACCTTGTATAATACTTGCCACAGTCAGTGATCATCGTATTAAAGTTTTGAAAGATAATGACACGAGTCAAATAAAAATCCACCAAACCAAGATAACTACAAAAGCTGGGCAATCTAACCACTTTTGGAGGCTCAGAATATTTTTATCAATTAGCTTGGACGTTAAGTCTAAAATAACTACTTTTTGTGGCTAATTAATGACAGTAAATTATGGTACATTTTAAAGAATTAGGGTTAGTGAATTCGAGAGAATTGTTTAAGAATGCTTTTAAAGGAGGATATGCTGTTCCTGCTTTCAATTTCAATAATCTTGAACAGATGCAGGCAATTATCAGCGCATGTGTAGAGACAAAGTCACCTGTGATTCTGCAGGTATCAAAAGGTGCCCGTAAATATGCCAACCAGACATTGCTCCAATATCTTGCTAAGGGGGCTGTGGAATATTCAAAGGAACTTGGTTATGCAATTCCAATCGTGTTGCATCTTGATCATGGAGATACCTTTGAAACCTGCGTATCGTGTATCGAAATGGGTTTTTCATCGGTAATGATCGACGGATCACATTTTCCTTATGAAGAAAACGTAAAGTTAACCAAACAGGTCGTTGAATATGCTCATCAATTCGATGTTACTGTCGAAGGTGAATTGGGCGTTTTAGCTGGAATAGAGGATGAAGTTTCATCAGAACATACTTCTTATACAAGACCCCAGGAGGTTGAAGACTTTGTGAAAAAAACAGGAGTTGATTCTCTGGCCATTTCTATCGGCACTTCACATGGTGCTTTCAAATTCAAGGTAAAACCGGGTGAACTTCCTCCCCCTTTGCGTTTTGACATTCTCGAAGAATGTGAAAAACGTATTCCGGGTTTCCCGATTGTTCTTCATGGCGCTTCTTCAGTGCCTCAGGATATTGTGGCCGAGATTAATAAATATGGCGGCAAAATGGAAAACACAGCCGGTGTATCTGAAGATCAGCTACGCCGGGCAGCAAAATCAGCAGTTTGTAAGATCAACATCGACAGCGATGGTCGCCTTGCAATGACGGCTGCTATCCGCAAGGTTTTTGTTGAAAAACCCGGTGAGTTTGACCCACGTAATTATCTGGGCCCAGCCCGTGATAAGTTGAAAGAACTTTATAAACATAAAGTTGTAAATGTACTTGGCAGCGCCAATAAGGCATAATTGCATCGCTTGAAACTATTTAATCTGAGGCCTAAGATTTTGACCTTATCGGATTTAGTTTATCGAGCCTTAATACAAAACGGATTCTCTCTCTGAACGATCCGGTTATTGCTTTTATATTATCAGAAACAATAAATGGGAAATAAATCTCAAAATAATCCCATATACCTGTCTTTAAACCTGCTTCATAGAAGAATGTTGGTTTATTAATTGTACCTGATCCATGATAGTTAAGTAATAAATTAACAAAGGGTTTGACGGGTATCTTTGAAGCAATTCCCGGCAGGCTGCTGGTTAAGGATAGTGAAAAAATCCAACGACTATATCCAAGACTGTCATTAACAGCAGAAACAAGTCCGCCTTCAGACAAAGTCATCTCCCTCGACCATAAGGTTTTCGGAAACTCCGTGAAACGGTCTGGATATACACCTTCATATAAATATTGTTCACGACCACTTCGGCCGCTTGCAGAAAAGGCATAGAATGGATCTGAGGCATCATTTCTAAGCATCGTTCCTGCAAACACTCTGAATACCAGGCCTTTTTTCTTTCCTCCATAGCTGTACTTATAGTTTAGTTCTACTGATGTCTTCTGATATGATTTTCCTGATTCTAAGGAAACCACCAGGTTGAAAGGATTGATAGTGCTGGTCCTGTCAAGCAGGTATCCGAATTGCAGATATGAACGCATCTTCGCCGGGACGAGAGATTCAATCTGGCTGAGATCGGATGCTGCGGTATAATAGCCAAAGACCTTCTGATTGACAGGATCAATTGCGCTATAGGATCTAAAATAAAAGTCTAATCCAATTCTGGCTCTATGAAAGTCCTGAACTCCCGGCGCCCCGAACTGTTCTCCTTCAAGCGATAGCGAGGCAAGTCTGATGAAATTATCGTAAGGAATTTTATTGAACGAAATTTTCCCATAACCAGTAATTGCCTGATTACGGAAAGAATAGAACGGCATGACAAAATATTCTACAGGCTTTGGTATGATTGTTCCATTGTGTAAAGCTACGCCGGCCATTAAGCCATCTGTATTTGTCCAGTTAACAGACGGGAAATAAATTAAATATCTCTTATCAGGGTCCTCAATTGTATATAAGAGTTGAAAACGCACAGGATCAGCTTTTCGGAACACACCTGATGTACGGATGTTGTTATTAAGCCTGAATAATTCAGTCATTTTATGGTCGGGATCGATTCGTATCTCAGAAAAATTTCCGGGAGCTGTACTGACCCATTTACGACCTTCAAAACCATCTTCCCATTTTTCTGAACAGACGGAATCTCCCTTTAGTTCAGATATCAACAATGGTGCTTTTAACTCGCCCTGATTTTTTATAAGCACCTTCCCTTCCCTGAACCGGACAATCTTATAATCAAGCCTTTTGGTCGTTCCAAGAAAATCATCAAAAAACCAGGAGAGATCCTTATCTGTGTGAGATTCAAAGACATCCCGCAGATCGTCAGGATGGGGATGTTTGCCTTTCCATAAACGGCAGTAATCATGCATTATGGAGTCATAAAGAGAATCTCCGAGATCAGAGCGAAGATAGTTGAATCCCATAGCGGCTTTACTATAGATTATACTTTCATAATTATTGTTGCTGAATTCCGGAGCTGCAAGATTTATACTCTGTTCGAGGTTACTGCGTGCAGGAATTAGCCATTCGAGTTCCTGAATCCTTTGAACCGGCATTTTATCTATATGGAAGAATTTAGCCAGCTTCCTGTTTTGCAAATCGATTTCCCAAAGCTTTTTCCCCGGATATCTTACACCCGTATATCTTAATTCATTTGCAGATGTGATACTCTCATCCATATAAGGGAATCTGCGTTCATCAGATCCTAATGAGCTGTAAAACCAGCTGTGACAAATTTCATGAGCTATCACTTCATCGAGTAGGTATGAATCATTTGCCACCCCAATTACCGTCAGCTCAGGATATTCCATACCATCGCCTGCGTTAAGAGCGCTTTGAACTGCAGTAAATGTGTTATACGGATAGTCCCCGTTCCATTTTGAAAAATACCATATAGCATTATATATGTATGAGACAGCTTTTCTCCAGAGATGTGCTTCCTGGTCAGTGAACATCGCCCATGTTGTAACTTCTCTGCCGGATTCCGGAAGCCTGACATTCCCTTTTAGCACATGAAATCTCTTATCGGCAAACCATGCGAAATCATGGATGTTATTCTCAGTATAACGCAAAGTTTTCATTTGTTTTGATGAGGGTGGAAAATCTTCCCCCAGGTAGTCGGGCATTCTCATCCAGGCTGTGTCTGAGGAAAGCTTATTAAGCCATTTCTTTTCTTCTTCGTTCTGAAGGTTTCCTGTTGCGCCTATTACATAATTAGCCGGTAGCGTAATACTTACATCAAAACTGCCATATTCCGAATAGAATTCACCCTGATCAAGATAAGGCATCTGATGCCAGCCTGATCTGTCATATACTGCCGGTTTAGGATACCACTGCGAGATCTGGTATGATTCACCGATATGACCTAAGCGGGATGTTACGCCTTCAGGAATCTTAAGATGAAACGGTGTGGATATATATATTGTGTCACCAGGTTTGAGAGGTTTATTAAGTAACAACTTGCAGATATCAGGAAACCCTGCCAAAAAAATCCATTTTATACCTTGACCTCCAACCTCGAAATTTAAAGAATCTATATATCCTCTTAACTCCGGATCATTGAACAATTTTGATTTTCCATCCCTTTTTATTAATTCCTGGCCTAATTTGGTTCTTTTGTCGGAATATGCATTAGGCCAGAGATGAAAGTATAAAAATCCAAGAGTGTCCTGAGAATTATTAATATACACAATGGACTCAAAACCTGTTAATTCATGCTTCATGTCATTAAGAGTCACATGAATTTCATAATTTACCTTCTGTTGAAAATAAACCTGTGATGATACTCTCAGAAATGGAATGAGAGTTACAAAACTAAGGAGTAAATACTTCCTGAAAGGATATTTATAAAGAAGTATTTGCCAACTTTTACTGGGTGAGTCTTTCATTGATTAAAAAAGATGCAAGATAGAATTACATTACTTATCTGACAACAATTATTTCATTTCATGATTTTAAAATTATTGGATGGTGTCAGCCTTCCCCTTAACCAAAACAATTTTCGGCGAAAACAGGTTTAGACTAAAAAAACAATAACTTTATCTTTAAGATCTTTTCAAATTAAAATCTTATATCAAGCAGGTCATGAAAAATATTCTTTCAATCTTACTATTTGCAATGAGCGGTATTACGTTTTCACAAGTTTCTGAAAATTCAAAAGACAACCAGGCCAATATCCTGCCAGTTCGTGGTTTTTGTATCGCGGCGCCACAATCGAAGGAGGTCGACGAGTTCATTAAATTCATTGATGAGGAACTTGCCCCGCGATCGGTAAATACCCTTATTCTGAGGGTGGATTATAATTATCAGTATGAAAGCCATCCTGAATTGGGTGATTCAATAGCCCTTTCGAAGAAGGATGTTAAAAAGCTGGTTGCAGTATGCAAAAAGAATAACATACATATAGTACCGCAGGTAAACCTGCTTGGTCACCAGTCATGGGCCGGCATTACAGGAAATTTATTGAAGGTTTATCCGCAATTTGATGAGACACCATTGGTGAAGATGCCTGAGAAATATGTATGGCCAAACGCCGACGGACTATACTGCAAGAGTTATTGCCCATTGAATCCTGATGTTCATGCTATTGTATTTGACATTATTGATGAGATTTGCGATGTGTTTGAAGCTGAGGCATTCCATGCAGGTATGGATGAAGTCTTCTATATCGGGGAAGCACAATGTCCACGTTGTTCCGGAAGAGATAAAGCAGAACTGTTCGCCGGTGAAGTTCGTACCATAAGAGATCACCTTGCCCTGAAAGGTCGTAAATTATGGATATGGGGTGACAGACTGCTCGATGGTAAAACAACAGGATTGGGAGAATGGGAGGCAAGCTATAATAATACCTTCAGGGCTGTTGATATGATTCCGAAAGACGTGATTATCTGCGACTGGCATTACGAACGGCCCGATCAGACCCCGGTTTATTTTGCAATGAAGGGATTAAGTGTCATTACCTGTCCCTGGAGGAATCCGGGAAATGCTGTACTTCAGGCACAGGATATGGTCAGGTTCAGAAACTGCTCCACACCCGAAATGAAAGATCGTTATATGGGTATGGTGCAAACAATCTGGTCAGGTGCCGGGCAATTTCTTGACAATTATTATGGCAGGAAACCGGAAAACTCAGAGGATTCACAGAATTCACAAGTTGTTTGTTTTAAAGCCTTATTTAGTGAAATTCAGAAAATGAAGGATGCTAAATAATTCCTGATTGATAGTATGTTAACGGATTTTAAAAGAAAGGGACATGCCACGACATGTCCCTTTTTAACACGTAAAAAAAACCTATTTTAAACCAAACCGATAACTGAATTTAATAAGAAACACATTATGAGGAGTATTTAATCCTTTATTGAACAGATTTCCGATGTCGTTGAAAAAATCCATTTGACCGGAATCGGTGTAATAACTTCTTGTCTGACTCCATACAAGGAATACTGTCGACCCCGGGCTATATTCCCACCTGACCACGAGGTTTGAGAGAAATTGCTTCACATTGAAATCACTTTTCCCTATAGTATAGTCGGTTTTTCCATCAACATTTTCATCGATGTTATAGTGATCTGTATCAAAGCTTATCTGATTACTGTTGTATGTCCAGAACCTGTCCTTGTAATTATTTGCCATAGGATCGGTAATGAATTTATGATTGTAGTACTTTCCGGTTGCGACAAATGGTTGTCCCCAGTATTGGAAAGTAAGATTCGGGCTGAGGTTCAGATTCACCCTGAATGATGTACTTATTGTTTTCTGATCAATGCTGGCAAAAATGTACCTGTCAATGCCATTATACGTTGTCTGAGTTACATACTGAAGCTCTGTGTATGACTTGTTGTATGCCGGACTGATTGTAAAAACAAGATAATTAGTTGGCTTGTAAGTTATGTCCACTTCGGTGTATAAGTTATCAGAACTGTTTTCAAAACCTTTTGATCCGTTTGCTGAAACGCTGAAGACCAGTTTCTTACGACTATCTGTTGAGAAGCCGATCCGTGGATTGACGTTGCCGGGTAATTTCATCATTGGTCCGCCACGAAGCATATCGGTGGAAAGTGATGAAGTGTTAAGGCTACCTCCGGTCCATACATTCCAGAAATTTTTTAGATTTATACTTGCATTCCATTCATAACCTCCCCCAACCCAGTCGCCTCCAAAATTATTAATAGCATAGAAATCAGAATTAAGATTAAAACTCTTATAAATCCCTTTTGGCTCATATTGATTATACCCGGCCCACAGTACGGAAAGAACCTGGTCAGTTGTCCGCATGTAACCAAGGTCATTAATTTCAAAGCCGGGGGTTTTCCATAAAGCTGCGCCAATAAAATTCCAGTGACCGTTCAGTTTCTCTATCTCCATTCTCCCTCCTGATCCTGATAGTGATGTCCTGTTTGTATCGAGAATAGCATAGTTTTTATCGGGTCGCTGGAAATAATGTGCCGAGGATTCCTGTGTATTTGTAATTGCTTTTTTAGAGCCTTCCACCAGGCTGAATGCTGTATTCAGGTTAAACATCCAGCTTTTTTTATTGAAGTATTGAGTAAAATCAACTCCTCCCGAATATGCTGCCTTATGCAAAATATCTCTTACATCAGCATCGATTTCCCTGTTAGTGCTTGTAAAAATCCCGCCGATTATGGTGTTGCCATTGTTAATGTCTTTCTGTATCCGTCCCACAAAATAATTTGTCAGTGGCTCAACTGTTGCAAATTTTCTTCCGCCAATAGTATCAATTTCCGCCTTTTCCTGAGCCGTCATTGCCTCAACAATACCAATCGAAAGTCCGTCTTTAGTCTTTCCGGTAAGTTTGACTGCTCCGAGAATATCAGTTCTGGTAGGGATATCTGCAAACCAGCCGTCTTTCAGATCAGGATATCCTTGTGGTGTGCGACCTATCCTTCTGGAATAGAATAGATTATCGTTCCCAACACCCCCATCACCAATACCTAACCCAAAGTTTGTGATATTGTTTCCTTCGATAAAGAATGGACGCTTCTCACTGAAGAAAGTTTCATAAGCTGAAAGATTTACCACAGACGGGTCAGCTTCGACCTGGCCAAAGTCAGGATTGATTGTCAGGTCCATCGTCATGTTGTTCGTGAGGCCTATTTTGGCGTCTATCCCGCCATTCAATTTTGACAGTTTACCTGTTGCCTGGAATGGATTTTCCGGGACAGCCTGAAAAGTTTCAGTTTTGGCCACACCATAAGGGGTTACATCGAAAATTTTCCGTGGTTTGATTTGCTCCAGGCCTTTTAGTTCTCCAAACAGATGAACCAATCCGGGAGCTTCCCGTGGAATATGCTGCCAGAAAGTTTGTTCGTTCTTCCTGTATAAAATTCTTGCAACATCAAGGCCCCAGCCATCAGATGAACTCTTATCGAACCTCACCTGGCTGAAGGGAATTTTCATCTCGGCAACCCAGCCATCCTTATTGACGGAAGTCTCTACCCACCAGTTTGGGTCCCATGAAGCATCCTGGTTTTGCCCATCATTGGTAAACATCTGGTCATACTTAACGCCTGCAGAACTTACACCAAACAAAAAACCGGTGCGCAGGTCATGAAAACTATCGATAATTATACCTACAAGGTCTCCGTCAGCCTCATCACGTCTTGTTAAGCGGTTAACAATACTGTCAGGTGATGTATCATAAGCCTTAATCGCCACATAGAGATTATTATCATCAAACAAAATCTTAAATTCGGTTCGTTGAGTTTCCGGTCTCCCACTAAATGGCTGATTTTGAGTAAAATCGCCAGCCCAGGTACCGGACTGCCATGCTTCATCATCGAGAACTCCGTTGATAACAGGAGGGATCGTTATCTGTGTAGCAGAATATTGCTTCTTCTCTGGATCTTGTCCGAAAAGCACCGCGAGGAAAATTAATGCAAGAAGTATAGTAATAAAAAATCTTTTCATGCAGAGTTTGATTTAGCGGTTTTCTCAATAAGGACGTAAAAGATTGGATTTTGATGCAAGAGATCATCACTTTTTATGTTCTTATTTTTTACCTCACCACAACCCCTCTCCCTGGGGAGAGGAGCTAATACGTTGTTAATTATTTAGTTACCCCTTTTTCTCTTGTGAGAAGAGGGTTAGGGGAAGAGGTAAAAATGTGTAATTGTTACTTTATTCGTAAAGCCGGATAAATTCAAACGTATTCCCGGTGTATTCCAGGAATTTCAGGAAGTCAGATTTTGAAATAACCAATGAAGCAGTGTTTATATTCGGATGAAAAGTAAGCCGATCAAATTCATTTAATTTCTCATCAATAAACAGGTGGACGTGTTTTTCAGAGTCATTGATAAGACCGAATGGTGAAACAGAACCAGGTTCGACGCCAAGATATTTTTTTAGTCGCAGGTCGGAAGCAAACGTAAGTTTCCCCTGTTTTAAACGTTTTTCAAGGTCCCTGATATTAAGCTGTCTCAGGTGTTCAAAGATTACGAGATAGTGTCTGTCTCCTTTATGATTGCGAAAGAAGATATTCTTGCATCTTCCTGAATTATAGTTTTCCCAGTGAATTTTAGCATCTTCGATGGTTGCAAGGGGAGGATGTTCATGATACTCGAACTGAATATTCAGCTTTTTGAAAAGCAAATAAAGTTCTTTTTGTCCCCTCATCAGGAATCACCTTTTTTCGGGATAAATAAAAATTCCATTTCGGCGAGTAATGCAATATCCATTCCTCCTTCTTTCAGGTCAATATCTTCTTCCTCATAATACCATTCAACAATAACCGGTATCCCATGTGGGATTAATCTCTTCAACTCTATAAAAATGTCATACAGGAATTTCGCTGACGATGAATTGAAATAAATTAAATCGGCCTTAAATTTTAGAGGGTAATCGGGTGCATAACTCTTATACTTTCCTTCAATAATTTCATTAACGAATACTCCAATCCATTCAATAACAGGGTAATACATTGCACGAACATCTTCAGGGGAAGATATTCCGCGGATGAGAAAAATATTTTTCTGAGGTGAAAAGTCAACCTCAGGCGTGGTATTTGTCGGACTAATATAAAGTTTTTGCATCTGCATGCTTTTTTACAAAATTGCCTCAATAATTTAACAAACGCAAACCTGTTTTAATTTGTTCTCAGCTATAATAATTTATTCTTTTCATCCTCAGGACAATAGCCAGCATCTTCGGTGAGTGAACTTTTTGAATAGGCATCCACCGCCAACCCGTCGCAAATCTCATTCTCAGTGTTATTAGCATGGCCTTTTATCCATACAAACCTGACATTGTGTTTCCGGTAAATCTTAAGAAACCTTATCCAGAGATCCTGATTTTTTTTCTTTTTAAAAGCTTTGGATTCCCATTGGAATACCCATCCTTTTTCGACGGAATCTGCAACATATTTCGAGTCGGTGTAAACCACTACCCTGCTGCCGGCTATTTTCAGGGCTTCAAGCCCTTCAATAACTGCCATAAGCTCCATCCTGTTATTTGTCGTAAGCCTGAATCCTGCTGATTTTTCAAGCCTGTATTTGCCCGAAACAAGTACTACTCCAAATCCTCCCGGACCCGGATTACCGCTTGAAGCTCCATCGGTATATATGGTAATTTCATTTAGCATGATGCAGGACAATACCTGTGTTGGTAATGAAAAGCTTAATTGCAATCGATAACAGTATGACGCCGAAAACTTTTCTTAAGATTTGCAGTCCGCCGGCACCCAGTATCTTTTCAAATATTGAAGTTAATCGTAATACAAGATAAATTACTATCATGTTTAGAATAAGGGCAATAAAAATATTAATTGTTTGATATTCAGCTTTCAAAGAAAGAATTGTAGTAATTGATCCGGCTCCGGCGATTAACGGAAAAGCTATTGGGAATATCGATCCTCCGCCCTGTGAATCTTGTTTAAAGAGTTCGATACCAAGGATCATTTCCATGGCTATCAAAAAAATGATAAAAGAACCGGCGATTGCAAAAGATGATACATCAATGCCGAAGATTCCAAGCAACGGGCTTCCTATTAGTAAAAAAGCCAGTAGTATTAAGAATGATACAAATGTGACTTTGGTTGATTTAATATCACCGGATTTGGCTTTAATATCAATAATTATAGGAATTGACCCCGGTATGTCAATAATTGCAAAAAGGACCATAAAAGCAGCAAGGATCTCTATAAGGCTAAAATGCATATTTCAAAATTTGGTGCAAAGATAATCAAATTCACCAGTACAGAATTACCTTTGCAAGATACGGCAAATCGATGCACCCCCTTTTGAGGGGCATTACACTAAAAACAGGACCCTCTGGAATACAATATAAAAAAACCCGGACTAAATGGCCGGGTTTTTTATTATGATAATACTTTTTACTGAATTATAGTCATCTCATCAACCAGATGTTTTGCACCGGAATAAACATCCATTATCCAGAGTACATAGCGGATATCGACAACGATTGTCCTTTGAAGTTCGGGTTCATAAGCGATATCGCCACTCATTGATTCCCAGTTACCATCGAATGCCAATCCTATTAATTCGCCGTTTCCATTCATCACAGGACTGCCTGAGTTCCCGCCTGTAATATCATTTGTGGTTAGAAAGCAAACTGGCATATACCCTTTTGAAGATCCATATCTGCCATATTCTTTCTTATTGTTCAGATCAATGAGCCTTTTAGGAAGGTCAAATTCATAATCGCCTGGTTTGTATTTATCCACTACACCCTGAAGTGTTGTGTAATATTTATAGGTAACAGCATCTCTCGGATCATAATCCTGAACAGTCCCATAAGTAAGACGCATTGTTGAGTTTGCATCAGGATATTGGGTTTTTTCCGGAGCCATCTCCATTAAAGCAGCAATCCAGAGCCTTCTTCCTGTTGACACTCCTGCATCAAACTGGCTTAATCCTTTTGATGTTTCTACTGTAATCTTATTAATTGAAGTAGCAGTAAGGTAAACAGGATCAGTTTCAAGGGTTTTAAGAACAGGCTTACCAAGGAACGCATTCAGCTTTGCTTCACTTGCAAATATAGATTTGGCAAACATATCATCAACGAACTTGTCAATGTTGCCTTTATACTTCTTATCAACAACATTTACATAAAAATCGGGAAGGAATTTAGCTGGTACGTCTGCCCTGTAAAGCTTCAGCATCGCTTTCATCGATTTAATATCTGTAGAAGGATTATAGTCCTTATAAAAGTCGCTGCTGTTTTTCTTAATCTGATCGACTGCATCCGATATTTTCTGATTATCTTTTGCTGTCAGTGCCGCAACCAAACCGGCAGCCCCTCGGTTCAGGCTGAAAAGTTCGCATCCCTGCATGCATTCATTGAGATATTGAAGTGCATTGTAATATTCTGCCCTTCCTTCAATTGCTGATTTTATCATATTCAGAGCTTCCCCGTATTTTGTTTTGCGTTCAGGGGTAGCCACTACCCAATTATTGAACTGGTTTTCAAGCTCTTCTTTCTTTGCTTTCACATTTAGTTTTTCAAGACTGCTTTTCTGGCCAATTGAATATTTCCAATAGTTTGAAGAACCGGAATATTTCGCTGAATACTGAATATTTACCTTCTGGTCGGCCAGCATATCCTTCATCCATATCTCCTGCTTGATACCGCGTATCTTAATCCTGTCGGGATGTACGATCTGCAGCTGTTCATTTATTTCGTAAGAGGTCATATATCTGTTGGTCCTTCCGGGATAGCCCAGTATCATTGCAAAGTCACCTTTATTACGATCTTTTATTGAAACCGGCAGAAAATGTTTGGGTTTAAGCGGAATATTATCTTTTGAATAAGGTGCAGGTTTTCCATCGGGGCCTGAATAAACACGGAAAACGCTGAAATCGCCAGTATGACGCGGCCATTCCCAGTTGTCGGTATCGAAACCGAATTTGCCTATTGACGAAGGTGGTGCTCCGACCAAACGGACATCAGTATATCTCTCATATACAAGAAGATAAAAATAATTTCCGCCATAAAAACTTCCAACCTGTGTCCTGTAATTATTACCTTCAGCAGCTTTCTTTTCAATTGCCTGTCGAGCATCACTTACTGCTGCAGCACGATCTGTTTCACTCATACCCTGTTTAACATTTGCAAGGACCTGACTGGTTACATCTTCAATTCTGAGCAGGAATGTCACCGAAAGGTTAGGATTTGGCAACTCTTCTTCTTTCGACATCGCCCAGAAACCGTCACGGAGATAGTCGTGGTCAACACTGCTATGTGCCTGTATGGAACCATAGCCGCAATGATGATTCGTAAGAATAAGACCTTGTGATGAAACTATTTCTGCTGTACAGCCACCCCCAAAAATAACAACAGCATCTTTAACACAGACTTTGTTTAGGCTGTAGATATCTTCGGCAGAGAGCTTCAGCCCAAGTTGAGTCATTTTACCAATGTTTAATTTTTCGATAAGTGGCAACAGCCACATACCCTCATCAGCTTTAGCTTTGAATCCAAAACTGAGGACAAGGATTAATAAGATTGCAAACAATTTTTTCATACAGACAATATAACTTGTTTAGATTGATTTTAAATTATCCGTCAAAGTTAAGTTTAATAATTAATAATGGGATATTCAAAATTCGAATTTCAACTGTGTATCAAAAAGATTAAAAGATTTTCTGTGGTAGGGAGTTATTCCATATTTCATGATAGCTGCCCTGTGATAAGAGGTGGGATATCCTTTATTCTTATTCCAGCAATATTCAGGAAACTCATTATGAATTTTTTCCATGTACTCATCACGGAATGTCTTTGCGAGCACTGAGGCGGCTGCAATTGAAAAAAAAAGACCATCACCTTTTATGATTGTTTTATAATTAATGTCTTTATAAGCGTAAAATCTGTTTCCGTCAATGAGCAGGAATTGCGGAACCTTCTCAAGACCTTCAATTGCAATATGCATCGCTTTTATAGAAGCCCTGAGTATATTCATTTCATCAATTTCAGTATTATCAACAAATGCCACCTTCCATGTAATTGCTGAGTTAATTATCTCATCCTTTAAAAGAGCTCTTTGTCTGGCTGAAAGTTTTTTGGAATCATTGAGAACAGGATGTTTATAGTTTTTTGGGAGGATAACAGCTGCCGCCACTACCGGTCCTGCCAGACAGCCTCTTCCGGCTTCATCGCAACCCGCTTCAATAAGATTATGATACAGGAAAGATTTTAGCATTGCACATTTGTTTATTAATAAACTTCATCATAAAGTAACACAAAGGAATATAACACTTTAGTTAAATTTATGAATAATTCAGGTTTGGATCTAATAATATACCAGGGGATTCCTCGCCGGCGCTCGGAATGGGGAATCTTTCATTGGATGACAAAATGAGAAAAATGAGAGAGAGAATATCAATAAATTTAGGCGAATGTTTCCAGATATTCATATTAAAATAGATTATTAAGCTGGAATAAAGATTTTTAAACAAGTTATTAACATATTTATCAACAAAAATTATTGCTTTTTCAAAAATACATTTATATTTGATCTTCCAGAATAAATATAACATGATTAAAGGAACCAAGGTTTTAATATTTCTATTACTATTTTTCCGGACAAACGGTTTTTCCCAGCAATTGTCGCACATGGTATTGGTTCCTGCCGCAGGATTAGCAACTACCGGAGTAATAAATTATTCACAGACTATTGGGGAGACAGCGGTCGAAATAATCGGTAATGCAGGTTTTGAATTAACGCAGGGATTTCAGCAACCAGGGATAAAGATTTCTACGAATATCATACCTGAAGGAACCGGAGTTGATGTCTTCCCGAATCCTGCAACAGATTTTATTAATGTTAAATTATATGGGGATGTAGCCCGAAAATTCAGGATTGAAATAATTAATATTACCGGAATGGTAGTTAATTCGACAACAATTGATTTTAATGATAAGTATTATTATATACAGCAGATTGAAGTTACCAGCCTCAAGTTCGGTTTTTATTTTGTAAGAGTAACCAGCGATGATGGAACAATTAATAGAATATTTAAAATAGAGAAAATGTAATCCGGAAAACTATGGCTTTAAAAGGTTTAAAGAGGTATTATGTGTTGTTACTGTTTTTACTTTCAGGTTTAACATCTTTTGGGCAGAATGTTCCTCTGGGCATCTTTTACCAGGCTGTGGCAAGAGATAATTCCGGCAAGGAACTTGCCAACAAAAGTATCGATGTGAAATTTTCAATTATCTCCGGCAATCCTCTTGGAACAGTTGTTTATCAGGAGCTTCATTCGGATGTTATAACTTCGAAATTTGGTGTTTTTTCTATAATTATTGGTAACGGGACACCAACAGGAGGTCTTTATGGTGAACTGTCCCAGATTCAATGGAACACGGCTTATCATTATCTCAAAGTAGAAGTAAAATTTGATAATGATTTTATAGATATGGGAACTATGCAGTTCCTTGCCGTACCGTATGCCCTTTATGCACAGAAATCCCTTGAGCCCGGGCCCCAGGGACTGAAAGGCGATCCGGGTGATCCGGCATCTGATAATCAGACACTTTCCTTTGATGGTAATAACCTTTCAATTTTAAATGGAAATACAGTAAACCTTTCATCGCTTAATGTTCCTCACCAGCTTACGCTTATCGGGGATACACTTTCTATACTGGGTGGTAATAAGGTAGGTCTGACCAATCAGATACAGGATCTGCAGCTCGATATCAACAACAAGCTTAAAATAACTAAAAACCCTTCTGCAACAGTAATTGATCTGAGTCCGTTTAAACAAAACCTTTCTTATAATAGTGCATCCGGAATTCTGAGTTTGTCAAATGGCACCGGTGCTGATCTTTCTACGCTTATAACAGCCGGGATTCAGGATATTCATCTTACAGGCAATCAGCTGACAATAGATAAAAATTTATCCTCAACCGGGGTTGATCTGAGTAAGTATATGGATAATACGGATAATCAGACGCTTACATATAATCCATCAACTTATAATTTAAGTGTATCAGGTGGTAACAGTGTTACTTTAGGAAGTCTGATTGCTTTTAGGGCAATAAAGATGGTATCCGAAACTGGACTACTTAATGTTACCGAATATGATTTTATCCCAGGTAATGTCAGTTATAATGATGGATCAGGTTTTGATGCAATTTCTGGAATTTTTACTGCCCCTACATCTGGAGTATATGCATTTAATATAGGTTACACTGCCACAGGAACTGGCGATTCACGGGAATTAAAAATATATCTAAATAGTTCAATTTATGAGATAATTAGATCTGGAATTACTGGAGGTTTATCATTTTCTAATGCAATTACTATGAAACTAATTTCCGGGGATAAGGTTAAAATTACTATTAAAACAGGGTTGTCAACTGAATCAGGAACCGGTTCTTTTTCCGGCTATAGGGTTTATTGATGGAACACCTCCGGTGTTCTGAAAACTATTTATACATTTTTCTATTATTGGTGAAACCCCTCTGGGGTTGATTATAATTAGCTCATTGTCAGAAGATAAGATTTTATACCAATTCCAAAGGCAATTTTAAGACAAACCGCGGAGCGGTTTCACCAATAATAGAAACACGTCACGGAATGAAATCAGAACCGCGGAGCGGTTCCACCAATAATAGAAACATGTCACGGAATGATATCAGAACCGCGGAGCGGTTCCACCAATAATAGAAACACGTCACGGAATGAAATCAGAACCGCGGAGCGGTTCCACCAATAATAGGATCGGTGTATGAAATGATGATAGAACCGCGGAGCGGTTCCACCAATAATAGATTGTTGTATGGAATTATGATAAAACCGCGGAGCGGTTCCACCAATAATAGATTGTTGTATGGAATTATGATAAAACCGCGGAGCGGTTCCACCAATAATAGGATCGGTGTATGAAATGATGATAGAACCGCGGAACGGTTTCACCAAAAATTTCATAAAAACATAATGGCGTTTTCATGATTAATTGAAAATGATTTCTTAATTTTAATGGCTGCATTTTTAAAATTAACTGACATGAAACCAAACACCTATACCAAGTTGTATGCACATTGCGTATTTACTCCAAAGGGTAGGCATTCTATGCTAAAAGACACTGTTAGAGCGAATGTTCATAAGTACATATATGGCATTATAAAAGGGGAAAATTGCAATCCTATTGCAATAAATGGCACCGACGATCATATACATATCCTTGTTGGATTCTGTCCGTCAATATCCATAGAAGATCTCGTTAGAGATATTAAACGGAGTTCATCAACTTATATTAATGCAAATCGTCTTATAGTACCTAAATTTAGTTGGCAAGAGGGATACGGTGCATTTACGGTTGGCTATCGTGATTTAGATAATGTTTACAAATACATTTTAAATCAACAAACTCATCATTCAAAAGGGAGCTTTAAGGAAGAATATTTAGGAATCCTAACAGAACATGGTATAGATTTTAACACTGAATATCTGTATGAATTTTATGATGAAAATTAATGGAACATCTCTGGTATTCAGCAAATCGCATTGTCCTCCATAAAAATGCTCTGCGTAACTAAAAAATAATCAGGGAATTCTATTCAGCTTTTTTTCATCCTGATTCTGATCGATCTGAATATCAGCAGGGTAAAAACTGTTGTAGCCAGAATTCCTGTCACATTACTTGCTATATCTTTTACATTGTATGTCCTTCCCGGTATAAGCTTCTGATGTAACTCATCCAGAATAGCAAAAAGGATCAGACTTACTGTTATCAGGAAGAACTTTTTGTAGCTGATCTTAAACTCATTGCCTGTAAATGAGAGCTGTGCCATGAAAGTCAAAACTCCATATTCACAAAAATGCATCAGATAATCGAGCCTGATATCAGCCTTTGCAGTATGTATCTTTAATGTCGGAATATTCGGTATAGACGATACAATAATTATCGTTAATAGCCAGGCAATTAACAAATACCTTGCAATGGGGCGGAGATATATGATCAGTTTCAACATACTAGTTCTTGAGAATGCCAAAAATAAAGCTTTCTGTCTTATTGTTATACGATAAAAGACTAAATTTGTGCAAAAATTCAGAAATGATAACTAACGAACAGATAAAAGCTTTATCGGGACGCCGCGATGCGTTAAGGAGGTACCTTTGACATCCAGGGTAAACTGGAACTTATTGCAGAAAAAGAAAGCCTGTCACAACAGCCTGGTTTATGGAATGATCCGAAAAAAGCTGAAGACCTTCTAAAAAGTATTGCACAACTGAAGAGCTGGACAATAGCCTTTGACAAGATTAATTCTGCCATCGATGATATCAGTGTAATAAATGACTTTTACAGGGAAGGAGAAGCAACTGAAGAAGAAGTTGATAACCAGTATAAGAACTGCCTCTCCTTGATCGAAGACCTGGAGGTCCGGAATATGCTGCAGAAAGAGGAGGACCAGCTTGGGGCAATTCTTAAAATAAACTCAGGCGCCGGAGGCACTGAAAGCAACGACTGGGCTGCAATGCTCATGAGGATGTATCTCCGCTGGGCCGAAAGAAACAACTATAAAGTTAAAGAGCTTGATTATCAGCCTGGTGATGAGGTTGGTATTAAAACAGTGACATTGGAGATTGATGGGGAACGAGCCTATGGTTATCTAAAAAGCGAAAACGGTGTTCACCGGCTTGTCAGGATTTCACCATTCAACGCACAGGGAAAACGTCAGACGACTTTTGCATCGGTCTTTATATCTCCGCTTGTTGATAACAATATTGAGATTGAAATTAATCCGGCCGACATTACCTGGGACACATTCCGGTCGAGTGGGGCAGGGGGACAGAATGTTAATAAGGTCGAAACAGCTGTAAGGTTAAGACATAAGCCTTCAGGACTGGTAATCGAAAACCAGGAGACACGATCGCAGCTCAATAATAAGGAGAATGCAATGAGGATCCTTAAATCGCAGCTTTATGAACTCGAACTCAGAAAGCAAAGAGAGGCGCAGGCAAAGATTGAAGGGGAAAAGAAAAAAATTGAATGGGGTTCACAGATAAGATCTTATGTGCTTCATCCTTATAAAATGATTAAGGACTTACGCACAAACCATGAGACCGGAAACGTGCAGGCAGTTCTCGATGGTGACCTTAATCCGTTCATTAAATCTTTCCTGATGGAATTTGCAGGGAAATAGTAAGCCATTCCTCAAACATCCGGATATGATAAATTTCATAAAAACTATAAACACCGATTCATTTAATTTGTGTTTTTAATTACAACCGTAGAAAGAATGGTGCAAAAGGAAAAATTATTTGATCAGTTTCCACCAGTAACCACAAAGGAGTGGATGGATAAGATCAATGCTGACCTGAAGGGAGCTGACTTTAATAAAAAACTTGTCTGGAAAACAAATGAAGGTTTTGATGTAAAACCTTTTTACCGGATGGAGGATATTGAAAACCTTATGTATATCAACACTCTGCCAGGCGAATTCCCATTCATAAGAGGTACAAAGATTAAGAATAACAACTGGCTGTTAAGGCAAAATATAAAAGTCACCGATTATTCCGAAGCGAACCAGAAAGCTCTTACAATCCTGATGAAAGGGGTTGATTCACTTGGTTTTATAATAGCTGATCCTGAGACAATCAATGAAAATAATTTTGATATTCTTTTAAAGGGAATACAACTCGAAGCAATTGAAATTAACTTCCTGTCAAACGGGAAAGCAAAAGAGATAACTGATCTTATAAGTAATTATGTAAAGAAATCCGGGTCAGATCCTCTGAAAATAAGGGGAGCCTTTGAAGCAGATCCATTAAGCAGGCTGATGCTTAACGGTACGTTATGTATCGCTCCGGAACAGGGATTTGACTATCTGGCTTCAGTGGTATATTCTTCAGTTTTCCTGCCGCACTTCAGGGTTATCCATCTGAATGCTTCGAACTTCAATAATGCAGGAGCCGGCATAGTTCAGGAACTGGCATTCGGGATTTCAATGGGAAGTGAATATATGGCACAACTTACCGATAGGGGAATAAGTGCTGATATTGCCGCTTCAAAGATCAGATTCAGTTTCGGAACGGGATCAAACTATTTTCCGGAGATTGCGAAGCTGAGAGCTGCCCGTCTCCTCTGGTCTGTTGTCACTAATGGTTTTCATCCTGCAAAGTGTGAAAATATTAAAATGGATATACATTGTGTGACAAGTGAATGGAATAAAACTGTGTACGATCCTTATGTAAACCTGCTCAGAACGCAGACTGAAGCTATGTCAGCTATTCTCGGGGGAACAGATTCACTTACAGTAGAACCTTTTGACATTATTTTCAGGCATCCTGATGAATTTTCAGAAAGAATCGCCCGGAACCAGCAACTGATACTAAAGGAAGAAGCTTATTTCGATAAGGTTGCAGATCCTGCTGCAGGTTCATATTATATTGAAAATCTCACGAGCCTGATTACAGAAAGCGCGTGGGAATTATTCCTTGAAATTGAAGATCAGGGAGGCTTCCTTTCCTGTCTGAAATCAGGATTAATACAGAGAAAATTATCGGAATCGGCATCCGTGCGAAAGTCGGATATTGCAAGTGGTAAAGAGATACTGCTTGGCACAAACAGGTTTCCTGACTTCAATGAAAAAGCCCCTTCAGAAATTGATTTAACCAGAGTATTTAAATCACCGGTATTGGAAAGTGATCTTCAGATTGAGCCGATAAAATTATTCAGAGGATCAGAGGAGCATGAAAGGTTGAGATTAGGAGCTGATAAGGGAGTTAAAATATAGATTATGAGACCAAAATTCAGATATAGCGACCTGAAAAAACTCCCTGTCACTGAAAAAGATTACCGTGAGTGGGAGAAAGATAATAAAATGAAAAAAGATTGGGTAACTCCGGAGAGGATTCCAATAAAAAGCATTTACACAAAGGAGGATCTGGCCGGAATGGAGCATCTTGATTATGCTGCCGGACTGCCTCCATTTTTGCACGGACCATATTCCGGCATGTATGCAATGTTCCCATGGACCATCAGGCAATATGCAGGATTCTCGACAGCAGAAGAGTCAAATACATTTTACAGGCGTAACCTGGCCGCAGGGCAGAAAGGGTTGTCAGTAGCTTTTGATCTTGCCACTCACAGAGGATATGATTCGGATCATGAAAGGGTTGCAGGAGATGTCGGGAAAGCCGGAGTAGCTGTTGACTCAATTCTTGATATGAAATTGCTTTTTGACCAGATACCTCTCGATAAAATGTCTGTGTCGATGACCATGAATGGAGCCGTACTGCCGATAATGGCTTTTTATATAGTTGCAGCGCTTGAACAGGGAGCACGGCTCGATAAATTAAACGGGACAATCCAGAATGATATTCTGAAAGAATTCATGGTGAGGAACACATATATTTATCCTCCTGAATTCTCGATGAGGATAATTGCTGATATTTTCAGGTACACTTCTGAAAAAATGCCGAAGTTCAATTCAATAAGCATCTCAGGTTATCACATGCAGGAGGCAGGAGCGACCTGCGATATAGAACTTGCTTATACTCTTGCTGACGGACTTGAATATCTGAGAACCGGAATTAAAGCGGGGCTGGATATCGATGCTTTTGCACCCCGGCTCTCATTCTTCTGGGCAATCGGGATGAACCATTTCATGGAAATTGCCAAGATGAGGGCAGCACGGATGTTATGGTCAAAAATTGTCAGTGAATTCAATCCAAAAAATTCCAAATCACTGGCTCTCAGAACTCACTGTCAGACATCGGGTTGGAGTTTGACCGAGCAGGATCCTTACAATAATGTGGGGCGGACCTGCATCGAAGCTATGGCTGCTGTATTGGGACATACACAGAGTCTTCATACAAATGCCCTCGATGAGGCGATAGCATTGCCGACAGATTTTTCAGCTCGGATTGCCAGAAATACTCAGATATATATTCAGGAGGAGACACAGGTTTGCAGGGCAATTGATCCATGGGCAGGGTCATATTATGTTGAGACGTTGACGCATGAGATTGTTCATCGGGCCTGGGAGCATATTAAGGAAGTTGAAAGTCTCGGAGGAATGGCAAAAGCAGTTGAAACAGGAGTTCCAAAGATGAGGATTGAAGAAGCTTCTGCCAGGGCTCAGGCAAAGATTGATTCAGGAGTACAGACAATTATAGGAACAAACAGGTACAGGCTTGAAAAAGAATATCCGATCGAAACGCTGGAGGTTGATAATTCAGCTGTCCGTGAATCGCAGATAATAAGGCTGGCTAAACTCCGTGCCGAAAGGAACGAAGCTGAATGCCAGATTGCACTTGATGCAATAACCAGATGTGTTCAGACTGGTGAGGGTAACCTTCTTGAATTAGCTGTGGATGCAGCTGCAAAACGGGCAAGTCTGGGCGAAATATCTTACTCATGTGAAAAAATTGTCGGGAGGTACAAAGCAGTGATACAAACTATTTCAGGTGTTTATTCATCGGAGTACAAATCAGATGATGATTTTAAAGAAGCAAGGGCACTTGTTGCCAGGTTTGCAGAAAAAGAGGGCCGGCAGCCCAGGATAATGATCGTAAAGATGGGCCAGGATGGTCACGATCGTGGTGCAAAAGTTGTCTCAACAGGTTATGCCGATATTGGCTTTGACGTCGATATCGGGCCACTCTTCCAGACTCCTGCTGAAGCAGCGAAACAGGCAGTTGAAAATGATGTTCATGTTTTGGGTGTCTCCAGCCTTGCAGGAGGACATAAAACGCTTGTCCCTCAGGTAATTAATGAGCTGAAGAGACTTGGCAGGGAAGATATACTTGTAATTGCAGGAGGAGTAATCCCTCACCATGATTACCAGTTTCTGTACGACTCAGGTGTAGCTGCAATATTCGGTCCCGGCACATCGGTATCAAAAGCAGCAAAACAGATTCTGGAGATATTGCTTGAAATCTATTAATATAAATTTTATATAATTGATTTTTTTTTTAATTTGTATTCTTTTAATTATCAGTAAATGAAAAATATTTGTTTTCTGTTTTTTATACTTTTTGTTTTCTTTAGTGGCTGTAAAACCGCAAAACCTCTTGCTGAGAACAAACCTGAACTAATTACAAAACCGGGTACAGTCACTGAAGTTGCTCCTCCGCCAATAAATTATGCTGATCAGACAACATGGCTTCTCGGGTACTTTAAGCCGGGTCAGTTAACCAATTATCCTTATTCAACCTGGTACCTTAAAGGTTTTGATGATTACCAGCCAAAGACAGATGCTATTAATAAATTACTGGAAATAAATAAAGAAGATATAACAATCAAAGTTGTCATGGGAACATGGTGCCCCGACAGCAGAAGAGAAGTTCCGCGATTTATGAGGGTTCTTGATGCGTGGCAGTTTCCGGTTGCAAAAGTAACTTTCATCGGAGTAGATGACGCTAAACTTTCGCCGGTTGGGGAATACGTTAAACTTGATATCAAACGGGTTCCGACTTTTATAATCTATAAAAATAATATTGAGGCCGGACGCATCATTGAAAATCCTGCGACGTCTTTAGAGCAGGATATGGTTAACATCCTTACAGGAATGAATAATAACAAATAATTTAATATCATGGAAGAGGTAAAAAATAATACCGGACAAAACCTTGGGATTGCTGCTCTGGTAACAGCTATCATAACATTTGTACTTGCAGTTATTCCATGTGTAGGTCTGATAGCAATTATTCCCGGAATTATAGCTATTGTACTCGCATCAGTCGGACTTTCTCAGGCTGCCAGGAACAACTCACCACGAGGTGTCCCTCTTGCAGGATTAATCATTGCGGTAATTGCTTCGATGATATCATTTTCGCAGATATTTGTTGCCGGGAAAATTGCTCAAAAGGCCGGCAATTGGCCTGGCAACATTCATAATATTATAAATGATGTTCATGACAATGTTACCAAAGAGATTGAAGATGCAAATGTCTCAATAAAGGTCGAAAGTAATGGAGAAAAAATGGGAATAAACACTAATGCCAATAAGAAAGAGCAGGAGAAGACACTTGAAGATCTTGAAGGTGGAAACACTCAGAAACATGATACTATTCAGAAACATGATAGTACTCAGAAACATGATATTGTCCGAAAGAAAAAATAATACAGAACAGAACTTGAGGATAAGGAGCCGGAATGAGCCTTACCTCATTATTAATATATTTTTTGCCGGAGTAATATTGCTGATTTTTGCATACTCCGGCTTTTTTTCTCCTGATAAGGATAACTATCCTCTAGCTTGCATTCATGAGAATCTGACAGGCCAACCATGTGTCTCATGCGGCTTATCACATAGTTTTTCTTTAATTATCAGGGGAAGAGTCGAAGCAGCATACCAATGGAATCGTTATGGTATGAGGATCTTTCTCTTTTTCGCCGCACAACTGGTTTTAAGAGTGGCATTTTCAATATTTTATCTGAGGTATCCAGACACCCGTAAGCAATTGATAATTGTTGATTGTATAGGATCAGGTGTAATTTTTCTTGTCGCTTTCTGGCCGTTTATAACGAGCATTATTTCCGGAGTTCTGTTTCGGGTGTAAAACCCCTCTGACGTCCGCCAACTGGCGGACGTCATCTCCCCTGAAGGAGCGATAAATATTTGGTATCTACCTGAATTATACTAAAATAGTATGGTTTTTTCCGCCCGTGGAGGGAAATACAAAGGGGGTAAATATCGCAGAACAAAGTACTCTTTAAGTGGTTTTAGGGGCAAAAAGAAAAGGCAAAATCACTCTTCCAGATCATTCAGAATATCATACAATAAGCTGCTCTCAAAACCCTTTGATAATCCATATCGCAGAAGTTTTGCTTTCAGATCATATTGATTTTTAGCTTTAACTGTTCTTCTGTGACCTTCAATAAGCCCGCGCATTAATTTGATATACTGCTCTTTATCAATTGAATCAAGAGCAGAGCTTATAATATCAGAAGGGAGTTTCTTGACTCTGAGTTGTGCAGCTATCTTAACTTTTCCCCATTTATTGTATTTAAATTTATCCCTGACAAATGCAGTTGCATACCTCAATTCATTTATAAAGTTTTCGTTGATAAGAATTCCGATAATCTTCTCATCATCATTATTTTCAACACCCCATAACGACAATTTATTGCGAATATCGTCTATACAGAATTCCCGGCGGGAGCACTGAGCCATTGCCTTATCAAGTGCTATCTTAAATAATGTTTGCTCTGACATTTTTTCTGCCTTTTATTATTCTTTCTTTATCATTAATGTCCGAAACGATCTCTATTTCATAATAATCAAATGATTCAAACTGCTGAAATAATGCTCTGCCCATAGCTTCATTGATCTCAAAATATAAACGGCCACCCGGTAGCAAGACTTTGTCAGCTAGTTTAAGGATGGAATTATAATATTTAAGAGGATCGGAATCAGTCACAAATAAGGCCAGATGTGGTTCAAAATCAAGCACATTTTTAGCTATCAGTGGTTTTTCTGAATTCCGGACATAGGGAGGGTTGCTCACAATAATACCTGCTTTATTGACTGCTCCCTGATCCAAAGTGAAGATGTCACCTTTTATAAATGAGACCTTAACTTTATTTAAAACGGCATTTTCCTGAGCAATTCTGATGGCATCATCAGAAATTTCTATTCCTGTCAGTACCGCAAATGGAAGGTTTGCTGACAGAGCAATAGCGATACAGCCTGAACCGGATCCGAAATCAATTATATTTCCCTTATAACCTTTGTTTTCCCTGATGATAAGATCCACAAGCTCCTCCGTTTCAGAACGGGGAATAAGGGTAGAACTATTTACTTTAATTGTACAGTTGTAAAAAGATGTTTCACCAAGGATATATTGAATCGGTCTCCCGGTTTTAAGCTCCTCAGTGATTCCAATAATCTTTTCCGCATCTCCGTCGGTGACCATGTAGCCGTTTTCGTACAGCTGATGCAACTTTGTTATTCCGGTAACAGTCTTAATCAGGATATCAGCAAGTGCTCTTATTTCAGGTACCTTATAAACACCTGTAAGTTCCTTCGTGAGATAAAATCTGATATCTTTTATTGTTTGTATCTTGACACCCATAAGTCAAATTTAGTATTTTCGCTGAAATGACAGAGACTGACGATATTAAATTCATGCGAAGATGCCTTGAACTAGCCTCTAAAGCCGAAGGTTTGACTTATCCAAATCCAATGGTTGGTTCTGTAATCGTATATGATGGAAAGATTTTGGGAGAAGGGTATCATCTCAGATCCGGGGAATCTCATGCAGAGGTTAATGCAATTAGCTCTGTTTCCGATGAAACAAAGCTAAAGTTATCAACGCTTTATGTCAACCTTGAGCCATGCTCACATTTTGGGAAAACGCCTCCGTGTGCAGATTTTATTATTTCGAACAGAATACATAAGATAGTGATCGGTACGATTGATACGAGTGAAAAAGTTTCAGGAAAAGGAGTAAAAAGACTCAGGGATGCAGGTTGTGAGGTCAAAACAGGAGTCATTGAAACAGATTGCAGAAGACTAAACAGGCGATTTTTTACTTTTCATGAAAAGCGAAGACCTTATATTATCTTGAAATGGGCACAAAGTGCTGATGGATATCTGGATACAATTAGATCTGAAGCTCATAAAACAGAGCCAACCTGGATAACTGGTAAGCCGGAAAGAGTACTTGTTCATAAATGGAGAGCATCTGAACAGGCTATCCTTGTTGGAGCAGGTACAGTAAGGGCAGATAATCCCAGGCTTAATGTGAGGGAATGGAAAGGCCCCGATCCATTAAAATTAATCCTCAGCAGTTCAGGATCTTTCAATAAAGGACCATCTGTATATTATACGAATAATAAAGCAGTTGTATTTACCCATAATTCAGATGCTGATATTCCTGACACAGTGAAGGTAGTACTCAGGGAAGATTTGCCTTCTTCGATTCAAATATGCGAATACCTCTATTCGTCCGGCATTCAATCATTTTTTATTGAAGGAGGGGCTGCTGTGCTTAATCATTTTATTTCAACAGGGTTTTGGGATGAAGCCAGGATTTTTACCGGAGAGGGTCATTTTAGAGAAGGAGTAAAAGCACCTCTGATAAACGGGATACTTTTTTCAAAGACAGTTTTCAGCGGTAGTTCCCTTGAAATATATTTAAAGAATGGAAGTTAGGATTCCCGGAAATTGATAATTAGAAGAAATATTTCTAATTTTGATATATCGTTGGAGAAAATAAACTTAGTCTAGACAATATGAAGAAGCGAGTATTTTTAATTGCAACCATTATCACCCTGATGGCAGTATATGCTTTTGGGCAAAGTGCCAGGAAGTCTTACAAAGCAGGGGCAGAGTTTGTTGATAACCTTAAATATGATGACGCTATCGTTCAGTTCACAAGTGCCATTGGCCTCGAACCTTCAAATCCTGATTATTATTATGCCAGAGGGCAGGCTTATGAAAAGCTGTCAAAATATACTGAAGCTAAGGCCGATTTTGAGAAGGCATTGGTTTTTGCACCGAAAGATGTTGATGCAATGATCAGCCTTGGTGCGGTTTGTAACAAGATGGGCAACTATGAAGGATCTCTGAAACTTCTTAACCACGCATCAGCCATTGATAAACGAAACTCCAGGGTATATCCTGAGAAGGTTTTGACTCTGATTAACCTCAGGATGTATGACCGGGCACTTCAATCATCAGATACAGCAATTATAATTAAGGAGACCCCAATGGATTTTTATTGGCGTGGAATCATATACAGAAGACTCAACAACGATATTCTGGGGGAAAGGGAGTTACGGAAATCAATTTCAAAAGACAAAAAGCTTGCTGAACCAAGAATTGAGCTTGCTGACCTGCTTATTTCCACTAATCCAAAGGAAGCAATGGAACAATGTAATGAAGTGATTAAAAATAACGACCGGAATACAGCAGCTTATATCCAGAGAAGTAAGGTTTATAAGAAAAACCTTGATTATCCAAGTGCCATCAATGATATTTCCAAAACAATACTGATCGATCCGGCCAACCCGATGTTTTATTTTGAACGTGGCAAATGCTACCAGGAATTCAACCAGCATATAAACGCAATAAATGATTTTTCAAAATGCATTTCGCTTGAAGCTACGCTTAAAACAGAAGATCCTGATGCATATTATGCAAGGGCCAAATCATATGAGGAAATTAGCGATTGGGACAAAGCTAAGGCCGATTATAATAAAATTACTGTTCTCTCCAAGTATGATCAAAAAGCGCGGGAAATGCTGGAAGTTTCCCAGAAGAGACTTTATGAACTAAACAGGGAGACAGATCCTCCCGAAATAGCAGTTATAAGCCCGGTCCCGGCAAAAGATACTGTAGAAATCAAAGGAGACAAAACTACAATTCTTATATCAGGTACTCTTAAAGATAAAAGTAAGATTAAATCTTTTAAGATTAATAATGAGAGTGTTATACTGGTAGAAAAAAATGGGGAAAATGATTTTCTTGCAAATATTAATGTTAGCGGAGTTGATAAGATTACTTTTTCTGCAATCGACGATTATGATAATGAAAAAGTCATGAATTATGCTATAAAACGCACTGAAATTAATCCTCCTAAAATAATAATTGTTGCACCTTACACGTCTGAAGAAGGACAGGTCTTCCTTGATTCCCCTACACCAAATATTGCAATTCAGGGGAAAATTTCAGACGAAAGCAAGATTAAATCTATTACTGTGGGCAATTTTACGGCAAGTTATAATCCAAATGAATTAAATCCTGCATTTACAGCTACTTTAAATGTTGCTGATTTAAGTAAGTTTACTGTCGTCGCCGAAGATATTTATGGAAACAGGCAGGAAACCGAATTTACACTTAACAGGGAAGGTGCAGGTATTGCTGCGACCAATCCGATGGGCAGGACCTGGGTAGTATTTATCGAAAATTCAAGTTATGAAACTTTTGCAAGTCTTGATGGTCCCATTAAAGATGTTAGTACTATTCAGAGAGCTCTTGCTAATTATCAGATACATAACATTATTCACAAGAAAGATATGACTAAGGCGGAGATGGAGAGATTCTTTAATATCGAGCTACGCGACCAGGTAAAGAAAAATCAGGTTAAATCGTTATTGATCTGGTACGCTGGTCATGGCAAGTTTATTAACGATGTTGGTTACTGGATTCCGGTTGATGCAAAAAGGGACGATGAGTTTACCTATTTTAACATCAACGGTTTAAAGGCAGGGTTACAAGGTTATAGCGATGTTGTTGTTCATACTCTTGTTGTTTCCGACGCATGTGAATCAGGGCCAGGATTTTATACTGCCATGCGTTCTGCAATCGATGCTCCGACTTGTGATAATACCCAGGTAGCAGGTGCCAAATCGGCTCAGGTATTCTCTTCTGCAGGATATGAGCTGGCTGTTGATAATTCAAAATTCACGGCAACATTTGCTAATACTCTGATGAACAATAAAAATGCATGTATTCCTATTGAGAGTATTGTCAAATTAGTGACTGCTGCTGTTGCGACCGATAAAGGTCAGAAACCTAAGTTTGGTAATATACAGGGGCTGGAGGACATGCACGGGACTTTCTTCTTTATCACAAAATAAGATCTTTTATGTCACCCATAAACGTCATTAAATGCCAGGCAAAATCTTTCGTCTGGCTTGTGTTTTTTTTATCTGGTACAATTTTACCTGTTAAGGCGCAGAAGTATTTTTTTGATAATTATGGCATTAAGCAGGGACTTAGTGAGCAGAAAGTTTATACACTTCTTCAGGATTCAAAAGACTATATCTGGCTTGGAACAGCGAACGGATTGTCCCGTTTCGACGGAAAGAAGTTTGAAAACTTCACATCGCGTGACAGTCTTGCAAATGGTGGCGTTAAATGCATAATCGAGGATTCATCAGGATATATCTGGTTTGGTCATCTGAACGGGGGGATATCACGTTACAACGGTCAAAAATTTGAAAAGGTATCCTTCGACTCATTAAAGATCACCGGGGATGTTACCAGCATTTTACAGATTAAAGATAAAATTTGGTTTACTTCTGCTAATGAGGGAGCAATTCAGTCTGAGTTTCCAGTAAGTGACATTAAACACATTAAAGCAAAACAGTTCAGGGGGAAGGAAGGACTAAGTGACCAGGTTTTTGGTTCGACTGTGATTAGAGAGGGATCATTTATATGTGTTACTGATGTTGGCCTAAAAAGATATAACGAAAAGGAGAAGAAGTTTGAGGGTTATCGTATGCCTCATATGACTACATATTTTATTACCACATCTTTACTTGAAGACAAAGCCGGGAACAAATGGTTTGGCACTTATAATGGGGGGATTTACAAGTATGTTACATCTGAAAGCAGAATGGTTTATTATGATTTAATTAGGATGGGTGTTTCTAGTAATGCGGTTAGCTGTATCACTGAAGACAGCCGTGGCCGGATCTGGATTGGTACCTGGGGTGGTGGAATAGCCATTTTTGACGGAGAAAATTTCCGAAAGTTTAATACAGAAAACGGGCTTAAAGCATCGAAGATATCTAAAATTATTGAAGATATTGAGGGGAATATTCTTATTGCTGATCAGAGTAACGGGCTTACTATATTCAAAGGTGATGCATTTGAAACAATAAATGAAAAGGAAATATTACCTGATCCAAATGTTAATGCATTATATCAGGATAAAACTGGCGCAATATGGTTTGGTACAAATGCTGGAATTTCCCGTTATTATCCCGGTTCAGATAAAAAAACTGTATTTTATAATAAGAAGAATAACTCATTCTTCGAAGATATAAGGTTTTTCAGGGAGGACAGGGATGGATCTTTATGGATCGGAGCAGATGAAGGCGGCGTTATCCTTTACAACATGAAGACTTCTAAATTTGAGTCTCAGCCATATATCGACTCCATTCTCTATCAGGGTGGGCAGGTGAAGGCTATGGAGATAGATAAACAGAACCATCTTTGGGTGGGAACAGTTGACGGGCTTGTCGTAGGTACTATTAATGAGCATAATTTCCAGAAGTTTAATTTTATGGACAGCTTAATAGTCGGCATAATTTCAGCTCTTTATTGCGATCAGAATGGAAATATGTGGATTGGAACAGAGAGGATGGGAGGTAAGCCTGGTCTTATAAAATTTAACTCTTCTAAAAACGATTTTAAGAGGGTCCCAGCTTTATCCGGGATTATACCCAAGACATTAGTCATGGATAAAAAAGGTGTCTTGTGGATTGGAACAAGTGAGGGGTTGAAAGCATTCAAAAATGATTCCATTGTTCTAAGTATAACACAGAATGACGGACTCCTATCTAATAATATAAACCTCCTTACAATAGGCGAAGATGGCAGTATTTATATCGGTACAAATAATGGGCTGAACAGGTATTTCCCTGAAAGCAAGAGAATTATTTCATATACCGAAAGAAATGGATTTACAGGAATTGAAACTAAACCAAATGCTGTATTTAAATGCCCTGCAGGAGACTTGTGGTTTGGAACAGCTAATGGTGCCACACATCTGAGTCCTTCTGAAACATCTACCCGGAGTCTTGAGCCGCTTACACACATTATGAGTATGAGGGTAAATTATGAAACACAGGAAATGACACCGGGGCTAAAATTAAATTATAATGCGAAATCTGTTTTATTCGATTATTACAGCATCTGCCTCAGAAATCAGGATGTTGTAAAATATAAGGTGAAACTTGACGGAGCAGACGAAGGATGGCAGCCTGTAACGGACCAGACCAGGGCTATTTATTCAGCTTTGCCCCCGGGAAAATATACGTTCAATGTAATAGCAAGTAATAGTCAGGGCATCTGGAACAGTAAACCTGTAACTTTCAGTTTTATGATAAGACCGCCATTTTACCTTACCTGGTGGTTTATTCTTTTATCAATTGTATTAATTGTTGTTATAGTTGTAATGTATATTAAAATCAGGGAACAAAACCTGATAAAAGAGAAGGTGATTCTGGAGGAAAAGGTGAAAGAAAGAACTGCAGAAGTAGTTCAGAAAAGCATGGAAATCGAAGAGAAAAACAAAGATATAACTGCAAGTATAAGATATGCAGAGCGTATTCAAAGGGCAATGCTTCCAAAGGAAGACACTTTCAAGGAAACTTTTGTTCTGTTCATGCCTAAAGATATTGTGAGCGGCGACTTTTACTGGATGTACGATAGTGGTGACTTGCAGTTCATTGCTGTAGTTGACTGTACCGGCCATGGCGTTCCCGGAGCCTTTATGTCAATTATCGGCCATAACTCTCTGAATAAAGTCGTAAGGGAATATGGGTTAACACGTCCTTCTGCAATTGTCGACCAACTCAATAATGAGGTAATGAAGGCTCTTATGCAACATCATGAAAAAGCTATAAACGATGGTATGGATCTTGCCCTTATAGCTTTTAATAAAAAGAACTTTACACTCGAATTTGCCGGAGCATATAACCCACTTTATGTTGTCAGAAAAGGAGAAGTATTTGTTTACAAAGGTGACAGATTCCCGATTGGAATGACAACAATGGATGAGGAGAAAAACTTTACAAATCAACCAGTCGATATTCAACCGGGAGACATGTTATATATGTGTTCCGACGGTTACGCGGATCAGTTTGGATCAGCAGATATTAAGAAATATAAATCAGGGAATGTTAAAAAACTTCTGTCGCAGATATGGCATCTTCCTGTGAATGAGCAAAAAGAGAGACTGGGAAAAGAGATATTGGCGTGGAAAGGTGATCTTGACCAGGTGGATGATATACTGTTTATTGGTACGAAAATCCCTGAAAATTAGATTCTTGCGATACTACGCGGATCATTGTGCCAACCATCTTTTTTCCCCAGAAGAGACATGACATCCTCAACTGTACCGGCAATTTCCCATATGCCTTTATGTTCATGTCTGAGAAAATGGCCCGATACCATATGTTCGAGAAAATCAATAAACGATTTATAAAAATTCAGGGTATTCAATATAATTATCGGCCCTTGATAGAGTCCTAGCTGCTTCAGAGTCATAGCTTCTGTTAATTCTTCAATCGTACCAACTCCTCCCGGTAATGCAACTACAGCATCTGCCATTTCAAACATCCGCTTTTTTCTTTCTGCCATATCGGAAGTGATTATCATTTCGCTTACGGCAGAATGATCCCAGCCTTCATCTTTCATGAACGATGGTATTACTCCGGTTATCCTGCCTCCGTTTTCGAGAACTGCATCAGCTAGCCTTCCCATCAGTCCTATACCACCGCCTCCAAATACAACATCCATATTTGCCCGTGCAAGGAGTAACCCGAGACTTGCAGCAGCAGTTGCATATTCATTGTCGATATGGCTGCTCGATGAGGCAAAGACACAAACTGTCATAGAGAAATATTAAAAAGACCGTTACAGATTAACCGAACGGCCAGATTAAGTAACATTATTTTTTAAATAAGAGCTTTCAGCTTTACAACAAAGTTATTCTTTGGAACTACTCCCACCTGTTTGTCAGCTATTTTCCCATCCTTGAAAAAAAGAATAGTTGGGATATTTCTGATACTATACTTTACAGCAACGGCAGGGCTGCTGTCTACATCACATTTTACTACAAGGGCTTTCCCTTCATACTCATGTGAAATCTCTTCCATGATCGGGGCAACCATCCTGCATGGCCCACACCATTCAGCCCAAAAATCCACTACAACAGGTTTGTCTGATTTAATGACTATTTCGTCGAAGTTTCCATCATTTACCTCTAAAGCCATAATAACAAATATTTTAAGATTTTACCATAATTATCTGTTTCAAAGATAGCTAATTAACTTTGAATTCTATTCCCGGATGGTCTTCAAGATAAGTGAGTAACTCGTTATTCAACCTGACCCGGAACGTTCTTGAAAACATTGGCAGTGAAATTTTATCATCAGAATCAAGGAAAAGAAACTTAAGCTCAGTTTCGCCTTTATGTTCATTTATCAGGTTCTTCAAATCCTTAATCATTTCATTATCGATGTTTTCGGGGTCGATTTTCAGAGTAACTGATTTGATAAGTTCATCCTTGACACTTGATAACAGATTAATTGTTTTAATTCTGAATTCAATTTCTTCTTCTCTGTACTTCCGTTTCTGTACTCTTCCTTTTACCAGAAGATAATAGCCAACAATAAAGAACTTACTGTTTTCAATATAGTCTTTGTCGAATAACATGAACCGGAAAGAATCAGAATAATCCTGTAATGTAAAGGATCCATAGGGTTTGCCATTTTTCCCGATACCTGTTTTTATGTCTGTCACCATTCCCGCCACAATTACATCACGCTCAAGGTATTCGCGAAGGTTTTGCAAATCTGCCAGGGTTGCTGTTGTAAAAGTATTAATCTCCAGTTTGAAATCATCAAGAGGATGAGAGGACAGATAGATACCTATTACCTCTTTTTCCCTGTTAAGTTTTTCCAGTTTGGGCCAATCGGGGCAAGGGGCCGGTTCCGGTTTTATCATATCAAACCCGCCGGTTTCTCCGAAAAGTGACTGCTGACTTGAAGTCTTTACCGTTTTTGAATTGTTACCGTATCTTATAAGACTTTCTATAAAGCTTGATCCTTTTGTATCGAGAGAAAAATACTGAGCCCTGGTTATTTTCGGGAAACAATCAAATCCACCTGCAACTGCCATAGCTTCAAGGTTTTTCTTATTAACGGAGTTGAGGTTTACTCTTTCAACCAGATCATAAATATTCTTATATAAGCCATTCTTCTCCCTTTCTTCAATAAGTTGCAATACTGCATTTTCCCCGACTCCTTTGATTGCTCCCAGTCCGAATCTTATGTTTCCATCCTTATTAACTGTGAATTTCACATTACTCTCATTCACATCCGGCCCGAGTACTTCCATCCCCATCCTCCGGGTCTCATCCATGAAAGTTGTGATTTTTTTAATATCACTTATGTTACGGCTGAGCACTGCAGCCATATATTCTGCAGGATAATTAGCTTTCAGATAGCCTGTCTGGAAAGCTACGAGGGCATAACAGGTCGAGTGTGATTTATTAAAAGCATATTGTGCAAAAGCTTCCCAGTCGGACCATATCTTATTTACAATATCCTCATTATAACCCTTTTTTGAACATCCCTCCTGAAACTTCAGCTTCATTTCATCCATGATGGAACGTTTCTTTTTCCCCATGGCTTTTCTCAGGGAATCGGCTTCTCCTTTTGAAAAACCTGCCAGTTCCTGAGATAGCAACATCACCTGTTCCTGGTAAACAGTAATTCCATAAGTATCGTCAAGGTATTTTTCCATTACAGGAATAGGATAGTCGATCTTCTCCATACCATGTTTCCGTCGGATAAATTTTGGAATATATTCCATTGGTCCGGGACGGTATAAAGCATTCATGGCAATTAAATCTTCCAGCCGGTTAGGCTCCAGATCTCTCAGGTATCTTTTCATCCCGGTAGATTCAAACTGGAATATTCCGGTAGTCTCACCATTGCTGAAGAGTTCAAAAGTTTTTTTGTCATCAAGAGACAATGTATCAATGTTAATTTCAATACCTTTTGACTTCTTTATATTGTCTATTGCATCTTTAATTATTGAAAGTGTTTTTAAACCAAGAAAATCCATTTTAAGAAGACCTACAGATTCGACATGACTTCCATCATACTGTGTTGCATAGAGATCAGTATCCTTTGCTGTGCAGAGCGGAATATAATTATCAAGAGAATCTTTCCCGATTATTATACCACAGGCATGTACCCCGGTTTGCCTGACTGAACCTTCAAGGACCTCGGCATATTTCAGGGTCTGTGCTATCAGTTTATTGGAAGATTCTCTCTCGCGGGCCAGTTCCGGCACTTCAGCGTATGCTGCTTTAAGCGTGATTCCGGGTCTTTCAGGTACAAGCTTGGCAAGCCTGTCTGCATCTTGCAGAGGCAACTTTTGTACCCGTGCAACATCACGTATGGCCATTTTTGCGGCCATCGACCCAAAAGTAATTATATGAGCAACCTTATCGTGCCCGTATTTATTAACCACATATTTCAGTACTGACTCTCTTCCGTCCTCATCAAAATCAATATCAATGTCAGGCATTGAAATACGGTCGAGATTCAGAAAACGTTCGAACAGAAGGCCATATTTAATGGGATCTATATCTGTGATTCTCAGGCAATATGCAACAGCCGATCCTGCAGCTGACCCTCTTCCCGGACCAACAGAAACCCCCATTTCTCTTGCAGCACGTAGAAAATCCTGTACTATAAGAAAATATCCCGGGAAACCCATTTTTGCAACCATTTCCAGTTCAAAATCAAGACGATCTTTCTGTTCCTTTGTCAATATTCCCCATCTGTCTTTCGCCCCTTTGTAAGTAAGGAATCTCAGATACTGGTCCTTGTCGGTATAACCTTCCGGCAAGTCAAATTCCGGCATGATAGGTTCGTGGTCGAGTTTGTACTTTTCAATTTTTGAAACCAGTCCTGCAACATTATCTATAGCTTCAGGTACATCCCTGAAGATGTTGCGCATTTCCTCTTCACTCTTAACATATTCCTGTTTTGAATATCTTAACCTGTTGGGATCGTCAATGTCTTTTGCCGTATTAATGCATATCAGCCTGTCGTGGGCTTCAGCATCCTCGGCATTTATAAAATGGATATCATTTGTTGCAATCAGGCGGACATTGTACTTAACAGAAAGCTTTTTAAATGCTTCAATAACTTTTTGCTGAGGTGGAAAAGCAGATCTGTCTGCATCGGGATCATAAGTCTCGTGCCTCTGAATCTCCAGGTAAAAATCTTCACCAAAGATGTCAATATAACTCCTGAGTGATGCCTCGGCACCCGACATTGTCCCATTAAGTATTTCATCCTGAATCTCTCCCGCCAGGCAGGCAGAAGAAGCTATAAGTCCATCCTTATACTTGATTAATAGTTCTTTGTCGATACGCGGTTTATAGTAGAAGCCTTTGATCCATGCAATTGAAACAAGTTTGATAAGGTTCTTATAACCAGTCAGGTTTTTAGCCAGGAGAATAAGATGATCGCCGGAACGGTCCTCTTTTCCACTAACATCTTCAATAGATCTTTTTGCAACATAGATCTCACACCCGATAATGGGTTTTATCCCCTTTTTTGTGGCACTGTTGTGAAACTCTTTAGCCCCGAACATATTTCCATGATCGGTGATAGCGATAGCATCCATTCCAAGAGTTTTAACTTTATCTATCAGCAAACCGATATTGGAGGCTCCATCCAGTATAGAGTATTGAGTATGAACGTGTAAATGTGAAAATCCTGCCATAAGAGGAACTTAAATAAACGGTTATATCTGTTCACAAAAATAGGTAAAATTGCAACAAGATCAGATGAGACTGAGGGTCATTGACAAAATAATCTGTAGGGTTTACCTTTTATAGGCGCTACAGTACTGATTAAAGGAACCTCAACGGGAACACTTACCGATGTGGGTGGAAAATATCAGATAAACGCCCCGCTGGGTGCTACAATTGAATTCCGGTTTGTGGGTAAGAAGACTAGGGAAGTTACTGTTGGAGCTTCGAATGTATATGATGTTGCTCTGGAATATGATCTTGTCAGATTTAACGAAGTGGTTGTTACTGGTTATGGAACACAAATCAAATCTAAAGTTACAGGTAGTATTGCTAAGGTAGATGGTGATGCACTCAGAAACATTCCTGTTCCGACCGTAGAACAGGCTCTTCAGGGAAAGACAGCAGGTGTTTTCATCGAATCTGTAAACGGGGAATCGACTGGTACTACAAATATGAGGATTCGCGGATCATCATCTATTACAGCAACTAACCAGCCACTTTTCGTTGTAGATGGTATTCCTATAACTACCGAGGCTTTGAACAAGTCAGGTGCTGTTATAAACCCGCTAACTTCAATTAACTTCAACGATGTTGAGTCAATCGATATTCTTAAAGATGCGGCTTCATCTGCAATTTATGGTTCCAGGGGAGCAAACGGTGTATGGTATGATAACCAGTTAACATCTCAGCTTGCCAGCTGGAAAAAACCTGGAGATATAACTGATGTCCCACAGGCAAGACTGGGTTGGGATCCGGAGGTATCAACCGACTTTCTGAATGATAATATAACTTCTGGGTGTGATTTTTATTCAGCTCCGCAACCCAGGTCAATAGTGTTCGGTATTAATATCGGATTATAATAAAATATAATATGAGTATCGGCTATCAATAATAAATAAAAACGTTAGATTGGGAGATTCCTCGCTAACGCTCGGAATGACAAAGCATTGAGTGGTAATCAGGGAAGAGTTGGCGATTCGCCGAGCGAATCGCCAACTCTTCCCCCTCTTGAATAAAAATGAAATGTCATTCCGAACGTATCCGCCTTAGGCGGAGAAGTGAGGAATCTCCAATAAAAAAAGACTATATTAATTTACAAAAAGAAGTGGATACTATGTGCATGATTCCCGACACTCATTAAATATAATATAAAAAACGATGAATAAATTAATTTCAATAATATCAGCAGTGACATTCTGTGGCTTATTCACAGGATGTCAGAAGTATCTCGATCTGGAGCCTTCACAGAATATCAGTGATAAGATTGCTCTTACATCGGATGATAATGTTAAACATGTTCTCCTGGAGCTGCCAACGCACTTCTTGCAAGAGTATATCTGCAGAAAGGTGACTATGCAAATGCAAGAGATGCTGCAAATGCTGTTATAAGTTCAGGAGCTTATACCCTCATGCCTACATATGCAGATGTATTTAATAATGACAACAATACAACGGAAGATATCTTTGCCACACAGATTACACTCCAGGACAGGTTCAGCTCAATGACAGAGTTCTTTTCAGTGCCTGAGTTTGGTGGAAGAGACGGCGACATAGATATACTTGACGCCCACCTTAATCTTTACTCCGACGGTGTCCAGAGGAAAGCTCTCTTTTTTATTGGAAATGGTGCTGAAAGATGTGGCAAGTGGAACAATCAGTATGGAGTAATAAACCTGATCCGTCTGGCTGAAATGTATCTGGTAAGGGCAGAATGTAACATAAGACTTTCAACCGCTGTCGGAGATACACCTCTGGCCGATTATAATGTAATTCATACCAGGGCTGGCCTGGATCCGGCTGTTTCCATAACACTGGATGATATTCTTTATGAAAGGAGGCTTGAGCTGGCTTTTGAAGGATTTAAAATTCATGATGTCAGAAGACTTCATCAGAATGTTGCTTCATATCAATATAATGATCTTAAACTGGTCTTCCCAATACCTGATAGAGATCTGGCAGCCAATCCTAATCTTAAGCCACAACAGAATCCGGGATATTAATTTAAAACTTCCTGAATAATCTAACGGCAGCAAATATTGCTGCCGTTTTTTTGTTTTAGTTCAAAAGATTATCTTTAAGTTCATTTATGACAGTTTGTTAGAATTTATTGCGATATTTTTCTGATAATCAATATGCAGGCGTGCCGATAGTTTAAATCTGAATAAAATATTACTGAATGAATCAAAAGTTCATACCAGATAATATCCTTAAGTTTATCTATTACAGAATTACCTCATTTCTGTGCTACCTGCGTGAAAGCATTGCTCCTCCACAGGTTGTTGACTATAAAAAGATACCCATAATAATAAACAATTTTAACAGGCTGGGGATGATGATAAAATTAATAGCCAGTCTTGAACAAAGAGGGTATCTCAACATTCATATACTTGACAACCAGTCTACTTATCCTCCATTACTTGAATTCTATAAATCATGTAAACACCCTGTTTATTATCTCAATAAAAATATGGGAATGAATGCCCTTTGGGGAAGTGGCATTTATAAAAAATTCAGAAATAATTTTTTTGTTTATACTGATCCGGATATTGTACCTGTTGAAGAATGTCCGGAAGATTTTTTATTATTCTTTCACCGGTGTTTAAAAAAATATAAGTTTGCAAGGAAGGTTGGTTTTTCATTAAGAATTAATGATATCCCCTCTTGTAATATTCTGAGGGATTTGGTCATAAGGTGCGAGGGGCACTTTTTCACTGATTTTAAACAGGGTGACATGCTATACCGTGCACCTATTGATACGACTTTTGCATTATATCGTCCTTACGGGAAGCGCAGACATGCTAACAATAATATTGAAATGTATCGTACTGCTTATCCATATATGGCCAGACATTTACCGTGGTATATCGATAGCGTGAATCCGGATGATGAAGAGCGCTATTACATTGAGCATTCATTATTAAATACTTACTGGATTAGCAAGAACAAAGAAATTCTAGACGGCAATCAGGAAAAAATTCTGAAAAAGGGTTAACATACTTATTCAAATTGATTCTGAACATATAAATATTACAGTGAATTCAATTAGTATTATTTATTTGTTCAGTAATATATTTACTGCTATATTTGCAGCCACAATTTTTAAAACAGGTTAAATAAAAAAGCGTAAGAATTAATGGCAGTTAAAATCAGATTAGCTAGAAAAGGCCGCAAGAAGCTGGCCTTCTACCACATTGTGGTTGCAGATAGCAGATCGCCACGGGATGGCAGATATATTGAAAAGATAGGATCTTACAATCCTCTCACTAACCCCGCTACAATCGAACTCGATTTCGATAAAGCATTAGGTTGGCTGCAAAGTGGCGCATTGGCTACAGATACATGTAGAGCTATCCTGTCTTATAAAGGTGTTCTAATGAAAAAACATCTTCTTGAAGGTGTTAAAAAAGGTGCATTCGACGAAGCTGAAGCCCTAAAGAGATTCGATGAGTGGATTAAGCAGAACGAAGCAAAAATCGAAGCTAAAAAATCAAATCTTGAAAAATCTCAGGATGATGAATTAGGGAAAAGACTTTCGGTTGAAAAACTCGTGAACGAAGCAAGAGCAGCAAAACTTGCCAAGAAGAATGCGGATCTCGCAGCTAAAGCAGCAGCAGGAGAAAAAGCTGAGGTTATTGCCGGAGAGGCAGAGCCCGCAGAAGAAACGATTCAGTCAGCCGCTCCGGAAGAAACTGCATCAGAGACGGTTGCAGAAGATAAACCTCAGGAGTAGTCTGGAGGTCATAAGGATCAGCGATCCAATGGCTTACAAATGCGACATATTGCTGGGCAGAATCACGAAAGTCAGCGGCTATGAGGGAGCCGTTGCAGTTAAGTTAGAGAAAATCTTTACTGATAATATTCCCCAAATGGAATCAATCTTCCTTGAAATTGAAGGAAGACCGGTTCCATTTTTTATATCCGGATCGGAATATTCCGGAGCGGATATTCTAAAGCTCAGGTTTGAAGGATATGATTCTAATGAAAAAATCAGCGAATTCATAGGTTGCAGGATTTTTTTGACATCCGGCATTTATAATGTTAATCTGAAAGAGGATAATGAGAACCTCATTGGGTACAGAGTATTTATGCAAGAAGATAAACTTCTCGGGTCAATTTCAGAAGTTTTGACAAATAATGGGCAATGGCTCATTAATGTAATTTCTATAAATAAAAGAGAAATTCTGATCCCTTTTCATGAACATTTTATTGTCAGTATAGATAAAAGGAAGAAAGTTATAAAAATGAATATTCCCGAAGGACTTACAGAGATTAACTGAAATATTTATTTTGATTAATGCAGCTTTTTCTGAAAAAGCAAGTCTATTAAAAGTAAAAAGTTAATATTCATTAATCCACAACACTATGAAAAGGGGAATTATCTTATCCGCATTTATTTTAGCAATATCTGTATCGTCAGGATTTGCAATCGGGCAGTCAATGGAAAAAGAAACCAGGGATGTTAAAGACTTTACGAAAGTCAGTTTTGGTGTGGCAGGTAACCTCTACATCAATTTTGGCCCGGAATTTAAAGTTGTTCTCGAAGGAGAAAAAAGGGATCTTAATGAAATAATTACCGAAGTATCAGGAGGCAGACTTGTAATTAAGAAAGATAACTGGAGATTTAATATAAATGAAAAGGTAACGGTTTATATTACTATGCCTGAGTTAAAGGGATTGGGTGTTTCAGGTTCAGGTAAAGCCGAAATAAAAGATGCTGTTAAAGCTGAAGATCTTGATCTTAGCGTCAGCGGGAGCGGCAAAATATTTACCAGTGATGTAATTGTTTCAAAGCTTGGTTGCAGCATATCAGGTTCAGGGGATATAGTTCCCGGAGGAAATGGGAAAGCAACCAAAGCCGATATTTCAATCAGCGGATCGGGTAACTTTGAGGGCGAATCATTAAAAATAGAGTCGGCTGAAATACATATCTCAGGAAGCGGAAATTGCAGCTGTAATGTTACAGAGTCTCTCAGGGCAAGTGTTTCCGGCAGCGGGAATGTGACTTATGAAGGCAACCCAAAGGTTGATGCACATGTATCAGGATCAGGCAAAGTCAGATCAAAATAAACTATCTTCTGATAATCCTAATTGTACCGTCGAGGTTTACTTTAATGACCGGGGATGCAAAACTCTTACTCCGGTCATTCTGACGCCAATTTACGACAAAGTCAACTTTATCAATCAGTGGCTTTTCAATTTCACTGAAATTCTCTGGAGATGGACTTCCGCTAAAATTAGCTGAAGTAGAAACAATTGGTTTACGAAAACGGCTTATTAGTTCGCTGCAGAACTCATCATTGCATATTCTTATTGCTATTGAATTATCCTTGCCACATACCCCTTCAGCAAGATTTTTTCCTTTCGGGTAGATAATGGTGAGTGGACTATCAGAAACACCGGCGAGTTCGAATACTATCTCGGGGCAGTCTTCTACATAGCGCTCAATCATCGACAATCCGTTAACAAGAATAATGAGGCTTTTATTCTCATCTCTAGATTTTATGTTAAAAATTTTGTTAACGGCGGCTTCATTTGTAGGATCACAACCAAGGCCCCAAATAGTATCTGTTGGATAGAGTACAATACCGCCTTGTCTAAGGGTCTTCAAAGACTCTTTTATATCTTCTTCGAAAGTCATTTAAATGAACTTATCGCCCAACGCCATTATTGTTCAGGAGCCTCAGCTTCTTGTATTTATTGAAAGTGGATTTTGCATACATGGAACAGATAAGATATCCGTTGCGACCATCAAGGAAACCCCTGTGTATAATATACGATCTGAAAAAGCCCCATATAAAATGAATATATGGAGTAAACAGATTGGCCTTTTTTCCTGCTTTGTGAAACTCTTCAGCACCAATCAGGGAATATTTATTCATCTTATCGATATGATCCTGAAGGGATGTAATAGGCCAATGCAGCAAGTCGCCCTTCAGTTTGCCAATTGTTGCACCGTTTGACATTAAAAATTTCTCATGCAGGTTGAGTTTTCCCCATTTGCCATGGTCGGCATAGAAAAGTCTCAGCTGCCTGTCAGGATACCACTCTGAATAACGGATCCAGTTTCCGCAATAGTTGCCTCGTCTGTTAAAGAGGTACCCATCATAATCCCATTTATCTTTAATAGCTAATATAGATTCCCTGAGCCTGTCACTTAAAGCTTCATCAGCATCGAGTGACAGAATATTCTTATAAGTGGCAAGTTGAAGTGCATAATTCTTTTGGTCACGGAAACCTTCAAATGAGTGTTTTATGAACCTGACATTATATTTCTTGCAGATCTCTTCAGTAGAATCGGTTGAGAATGAATCGACTACTACTATATCATCAGCAATCCCATCTAATGATGCAAGACATTTATCAATGAACAATTCTTCGTTAAATGTTATTATTACGGCAGATATTTTAGGCATACATTGACATTGGTCAGAATTGTGTTCAAAATTAACACAAAATCAATAAATAGCAATTTTTAAAACAAGGTATTTTTTCTATGAATCATTCAACAATAATTCTTCACAGGTTAGTAACTGTATGTTTAACACAAATATCATGCCGGGATGTCATACTCCCTGAGCCCTTCATTTAGAGATGTCTTCTTATCCCTAGATTCTTTACCATTTAAGGTTTCCAAGTCTTTCCATAGCTTTCAGCACACTTTCATGTGTGGCGAATGATGAAAACCTGAAGTACCCTTCACCGGAGGGGCCAAAGCCTGATCCGGGAGTACCAACCACATAGGCTTCATGGAGCAGTTTATCAAACAATTCCCAGGATTTAATCTGCCGGCCTGAATTTACCCACACATACGGGGCATTGACCCCGCCGAAGACATGAAAGCCTAGTTTGGCAAGACTTTCACGCAGGATTTTAGCATTGTTCATATAGTAATTGATGGTAGCCCTCACTTCTTTTTTTCCTTCAGGTGTAAAGATAGCAGCGGCGGCTTTCTGCACAGGGTACGATACCCCGTTGAATTTTGTGGTATGCCTTCTGAACCAGAGGGGGTAAAGGGGTTTATCTGATCCATCTGAACTTGAGGCAACCAGATTCTTAGGGATAACTGTATATGCGCAACGGGTTCCTGTAAATCCTGCAGTTTTTGAAAAACTGCGGAATTCGATAGCTACCTTTTTGGCTCCTTCAATTTCATAAATTGAATGTGGAATTTCGGGGTCAGAAATATAAGCCTCATATGCTGAATCGTAAAGTATGATGGTTTTATTTTTTATTGCATAATCGACCCATTTTTTTAACTCCGGTTTGCCAGCTGTTGTTCCTGTGGGATTATTAGGATAGCAGAGGAAGACTATATCCACTTTCTTTTTCGGAATTTCGGGGATAAAGCCATTTTCAGCGTTACAGGGCAGGTATACAAGCCCGTCGTAGTACCCGTTTCCCAGATATTCACCGGTCCGCCCTGCCATCACACTTGTATCGACATACACCGGATAAACAGGGTCCTGCATGGCAATAACATTATTCATGCCGAAGATCTCCAGAATATTGCCGGTATCACATTTTGAACCGTCTGAAACGAAAATCTCATCAGCATGTATATCAGCACCGCGATTCTGGTAGTCGTTTTTTGCAATAGCTTCGCGCAGAAAATCATACCCTTGTTCGGGCCCGTATCCTTTAAATGTTTCGATTTTCGACATTTCTTCAACACCTTCATGAAAAGCACGGATGATAAAAGGTGTAAGTGGCTGAGTTACATCGCCAATCCCCATTTTGATGATATCGGCCTGCGGATGTTCTTTCTGAAATTCACGAACCCGCCGTCCGATTTCAGGGAAGAGGTAACCAGCCTGAAGTTTAAAATAATTATCGTTAATCTGCGCCATTTTATATATTTTAGCTGCAAATATATTAAAGTTACTTTTCATCCTAAAACAATGAATTATATTTATTCCAAAGTAAGCAGCGAAAAGAAGTTTTTTGGCAACACCGACCCGATTCAGCTATCGGAAAAATACAAAACACCGCTCTATGTATATAACGAAAATATTCTGCGCGAACGATGTCGTGATCTGAAAGGACTTATTTCCTATTCAAATTTCACGGTCAACTATTCCCTCAAAGCAAACTGTAACCTCGAAATCATTAAGATTGTAAGGAGTGAAGGATTGCGGGTGGATGCCATGTCGCCCGGCGAAATATATTTAAATATGCTGGCCGGGTATAAACCCGAAGAAATTTTATACATCAGCAATAATGTAAATGAAGATGAATTTAGCTATGCCATTCATGCCGGGGTACAGATTTCCGTCGATTCTGTTTCGCAGCTGGAGATGTTTGGTAAGATCAATCCTGGAGGCAAGGTGGCATTCAGGGTGAATCCGGGTGTCGGGGCCGGGCATCATGAAAAGGTAAGGACAGCCGGGCAAAAGACCAAGTTTGGGATCGAAATGAACAGTATTCCGGAGGTAAAAAGAATCATCAAAGAATATAACCTTAAACTAATCGGGATTAACCAGCACATCGGTTCACTTTTTATGGACAGTGAAGCCTATCTGGAGAGTACTGGCAATATACTTTCCATAGCCAGGCAATTCGATGACCTGGAGTTTATCGACCTTGGGGGCGGATTTGGGATTCCATACAATAAGCAGTCCAATCAACCCCGGCTCGACCTGAAAGAGCTGGGCGGGAAACTTTCGGAGGTTATTAATTCATGGGTAACAGGGTATGGAAAAAATATCGAATTCAAGATTGAACCCGGAAGGTATATAGTGGCAGAATCAGGTATCCTGCTTGGTAAAGTTAATGCTGTTAAAACGAATTATAAAATTAAATATATCGGCACCGACCTGGGTTTTAATGTGCTTATACGTCCTGTTATGTACGATTCACATCACGATATTGAAATATACCGGAAAAATGGCACTCCCTCGTTAAAAGAGGAAACCGTGAGCATCGTGGGCAATATCTGTGAAACAGGCGATATAATAGCAAAAGACAGAAAACTCCCTGAAATTATTGAGAATGACATTCTTGGTGTGCTGGACAGCGGAGCTTATGGATATTCAATGAGCTCGAATTACAACAGTCGACTGCGGCCGGCCGAAGTCCTGATAGAGGCCGATGGCAATCCCCGACTTATACGCAGAAGAGACACCCTTGAAGACCTCGTCAGAAATTTTATACTTTAGTAGCCCGACTATATCAGTTAACGATGGAGAAAAACAGTTTTGTTAAGATGCATGGACTAGGCAATGAGTACATTGTTCTGGAGAGTACGAAAATAGATTTCCAACTCACAAAGCAGGCTATAATGCGTTTGTGCAACATCCATTTCGGGATCGGCTCCGATGGCATTGTTATGATGGTTCCGTCGACAAAAGCTGATTTTGGTTTCAGGGTTTATAATCCGGATGGTTCGGAGGCGGAAAAAAGCGGCAACGGGCTTCGTATATTATGCAAATATCTCTATGATTATAGTTATGCTAAGACCCGGCACTTTTCCCTGGAAACTATGACAGATATTGTTTATGCCGATATCGTTGAAGAAGAAAAAGGAAAAGCAATGCTGATTCGTCTGGATATGGGGAAGGCAATCTTTACATCACGCGATATACCGGTTAATTCGGATCAACCGGAATTCATCGGACAAAAAATAATGGCAGGCGATAAGGAATTTGAAGTGAATTGTGTATCATTAGGAAACCCTCATTGCGTTGTTATAAAACAGGAGCTTGATGAGGACGAAATCCGTACTTATGGACCCTTACTTGAAAACCATCCATTGTTTCCCAACCGCATCAATGTGCAATTTGCCAGGGTCCTTTCCGACCACGATGCACAGATTATGATCTGGGAACGGGGAGCCGGTTACACGCTGGCATCCGGGAGCTCGTCCTGTGCAGCATCATGCATTCTCGTTAAAAGAGGTCTGATAAAAGGAGATCTTACAATGCATATGCAGGGAGGAGCTCTGAAAATACAAATCGATAAAAACTGGAACATTCGCATGACAGGCGAGGTACGTGAAATCGCCAAAGGAGTGCTGAGTGGTGAGCTGTTGGAAGATCTGAACAAACCCTTTGCGGGTTGAAACAATAGATGCTAAGTGCAATATGGTGAATATGAACATAATGTAAAATTTACATTTTTTAAGATAAAGTTGTGCTCATGTTTTTGACATTCTGTTTGGCAGTAACCAAATCTATTCTATATTTGTACCTTCCGTACTTTTGTTTTTATCAACATTTTGGTATTCTGAATTGTCGTGATTTGATTTGTATTAATAATTAACCTATGAGTAAATTTATTTATTTAACAGCAACCCCAGAAGCATTGATTGCTTCTATGCTGCCACCGGCCGAGTTTGGCTCATATCTTTCAACCGGAACAAAAAAAAGAAATAAAGGTCAGGCAATTTTCTTTGAGGTTGACCTTGCAAAGATTGAGAAATTGATCGATATTGATAGTCTGAACAGGCGATGTGTTGCCAAAGATGATGGCAAACCGAAAAGTTCTGTTTATCTTTCAGTTTACAAAACACTGGAAATGATCCCATTATCGGCGCTTAAGAGTTTGTATCTTACAACCGATAACGGTTATACGCTGGAATTGAAAAAAACAACTTATGACAGATCAAGAGAAGTTCTGGGCAAGCTGCATCTTTTTCAGGAGTTATGCCCGGTAACACCATTGGTTGCCAGTGAATTAACTCCTTCTGCATTCCTTAAAAAGCTTACTGACGGATCAATTCCCATCGTCCTTCCAAAACTCTTTTTTGTTGACATGAAACTGGGAGA
>Ga0182027_10000740_pt1 | contig 55600 bp, 51 predicted proteins | sample 712E1DmetaG_FD_121300 | JGI IMG/M metagenome (GOLD analysis project Ga0182027, IMG submission 121300) | Permafrost microbial communities from Stordalen Mire, Sweden - 712E1D metaG (Illumina Assembly) | ecosystem: Environmental > Terrestrial > Soil > Wetlands > Permafrost | place: Sweden...
ATACCGTCCGCGACACAAAAACAACTGTTTTAACCGATGCGCAAACCATTATTTTGGCTTCAATAATCGAACGGGAAGCAATGTTTGCCGCCGACCGCCCGCTAGTGGCATCTGTATTTGTAAATAGATTAAATATCGGTATGGTCTTAGGATCCGATCCGACTGTTATGTATGCCTTGGGCTACCAAACTGATACTAAAACTTGGTGGAAAAAAGATTTAACCGCTGACGACTTGCTTGTAGATTCACCCTACAATACGCGCAAAAATGCCGGTCTTCCTCCAACAGCAATTGCTAATCCTGGACTTTCATCTATTCAAGCCGCGTTAAACCCGGCCAAAACAGACTATTTATATTTCTTTGCCGATAAACAGGGACATTTACACTTTGCAACAACGCTTGGGGGCCACAACGCTAACATCCAAAAATACGGAGAATAATTTATTTTCTTACTCTTCTAAAGAAGTGCTTTTTGGGGGTTTTTCCTTGTCCTTCCGTAGCCTTGGCGGAGGAGGATTCTTCTTGAACACCGTCTCCCGGCTCATCTTCAATATCTTCAACTTCTTCTAAATCGCTTAAATCATATTCTTCCAACAAATCGGTTAAACCATCCATTCCCTGCTCAGATATGATTTTGAGCAAATTCTTACCGGTTCGGGTTCCCAGCAAAAATACCGCTCCTCCACCTAATATTAAACCCAGTAGTAATCCCGTTGTAAAATGGCTATTATTGTTATTCATCTTTTTTGTCCTTAGTATTTTTCTTAGTAGTGCCTTGTAAAATTTTAGCAATAAATGCTCCGGTTTTTAAACCCATGGTTAGAGTTGATAAAGAAGCAATCGGCTTACTAACACTTTCGGTTATAACACCCGTATCATCTAAAACTTTATTGGCTTTATCAATTGTTTTCCGAAGTTCACGTAAAATGAAGAAGACTTGAATACCCAAAACGACAAGAAGAATTGTCAAAATAATGATTACTAAAAATAAAATCGTTTGAGCAGGATCTATCATAGTGTTAAGATAAAACTATCTTAAATTAAGCTTAATGTCAAGCTCCAGGTTTAATTTCGATCTTAATTTGCTTATCCGTTTCCCTGGAAAACTTATTAACCACTTTTATCTGAACTGTTGTTTCTCCGGGGAAAACATTAATCACTTTTCTAAACGTGCCATCCTGGTCTACCGAAACAAGCCCCATCCCCACATATACCGTTGCATTGGGATCGGTTTTTCCCACAATCGTTACTTGTGACGAAGAAACTGTAAAATTTTTAGCCGGAGAAATTATTTCAAGCGGCGGATCGATAAATGCATACCGGTACTGGAATAAAAGATAACCCATAAAAAGAATAAAAATAACAATAAGAACTGCTATTGTCCGTTGAATTTTAAGCTTTGAAACAGGAAATTCTTCGGTTTTGTCAAAACCCCTAGGTAGGACTCTATAAACTTTTTCCTCATCAAATTCTCTTTTAAAAAGAGGCATGATTTCTTTTTCCGGAATCCCCAAAAACCCCGCATAACTTCTTACGAATCCATAGGCATAGGAAACCGAAGGAAGTTTATTGTACTCTCCATCTTCGATATTCTCCAAAAAATCGACTTTAATTTTGGTTCCTTTAGCAACGTCTTTTAATGTCAAGCCTTTTTCAAGACGCGTTGTTTGCAGTTTTTCGCCGGCTTTTGTCATAAGTTATGAGGCTTGACTAAGATTGGTGATGAATTCCTCGGCGTCACGGACTAAGACATCCCTTGGTTTACTTCCCTCAGCTCTACCGACAGCTCCAACCGCCTCTAGTTGGTCTAAAATCCTGGCAGCTCTTGAGTATCCAATGGAAAGTCTTCTTTGTAAAAGTGAGGCCGAAGCTTTATCGTGCTGGCAAATAATTCTAATTGACTCATCAAATAAAGTATCCCGTCCGTCTCCGCCCATTGAGCCCATTCCTTTTTTGAGTACCAATAAGGGTTCTGCCAAAACTTCTTCCGTATATTGCACCGGCGGATTTTCATTCTTCAAGAAATCGACCAAACCCCGCACTTCCTTTTCGGAAACAAACGCACCTTGAATACGGGTCGGCTTTGCCTGCTCCGGCGGAACAAAAAGCATATCTCCCCGGCCAAGCAGCTTTTCGGCGCCGGGCGTATCAATAATAACCCTTGAATCAATCATCGAAGAAACGTTAAAGGCAATACGGCACGGAATATTAGCTTTAATAAGCCCTGTGATAACGTCAACTGAGGGCCTCTGGGTCGCTACAACCAAATGGATTCCGGTCGCGCGCGCCATCTGTGCCAAACGCGCAATCGCGTCTTCAACCTCGACCGGCGCGTAAGCCATTAAATCCGCCAACTCATCGATCAAAATTACAATATATGGAAGCCTCTGAAATCCTGCCAACTCATTATATCCGTCAATATTTCTAACTCCGTGCTCGGCAAAAGTTTTATAACGCCTATCCATTTCTCCCATTGCCCATTTAAGCGATGCCAAAATCTGGTCTACTTCAACAATTACCGGCGTCATTAAATGCGGAATTCCGTTATAACCGGTTAATTCAACTCTTTTCGGATCAACTAAAATAAGTTTTAACTCGTCCGGAGTAGCTCTAAACAAGAGTGAGGCGATAAATGAATTAACCAAAACCGATTTTCCGGATCCCGTAGTTCCCGCAATCAGAACATGGGGCATTTTAGCAATATTGGCAATTACCGGATTTCCCGAAACATCCAACCCCAAAGAAACCGCCAGCTTTGATTTATTCTTACGCATTATGTCGGATGAGAGCATTGTTCTTAAAGTGACAACCTCAAGTGAACGGTTTGGAATTTCGATACCAACTAAATTTCTGCCCGGAATCGGCGCTTCAATTCTAATCTGTCCGGTTGGCGCCTCGGTACTTAAAGCCAAATCATTGGAAAGATTGGTAATTTTTGAAACTTTTATTCCAAGCGGCACCTGTAACGCGTATTGCGTAACGGCCGGGCCTAAATTAACCTCAACCACTTTTGCGCCAATCCCAAAACTTTCCAGCGTTTCTTCGATTTTGCCGGCGACTTTCTTAACATCTCCTCTGTCTGCTTTTTGCGTTGAATCGTTAGACAAAAGATCCAATGGCGGTAAATGCCAAACGCCACCCTGTCCGGGCGTATTCATTACTAACTTATCGGAAATAAACGGTTCTTCTTTCTTGGTATTGGCTACCGGAGGAGGCGTGTTAATTTTAACATCTCTTGGCGTCATGTCTTTTTCCTGCATCCCCTTAATAACCATTTTTTTATTTTCCAAAGGAGACGGAGCTTTCTTAAAATAATTCGAAGCCTTGCCCGGTACAAGCCTTCCACCGATATTCATAATTCCACCTAAAATGTTCACCAGTTCATCAACGGACGTATCAAAGAAAACTATTAATCCGACAAAAATTCCTGCCAGATAGACAAAAAATGCGCCAATACCACTTAAAACATTTGCCAACACTGAATTCAAACGAATTCCAATTGTACCCTCTGCGGTAAGCCCCAAAAGACAAATAAAGAAAATTAAAGCGCCAATTGTAACATTAGGTTTGGAAATAAAAAGCTTAAGTTTTAAGAAGAAGAATCCGATTATAATCAAAACGACCGGAAAAAGAAACGCTATGGCGCCGAAATAAGTCCTAAGATAATCATTTAAGGTAACAAATGAATTGCCGGAACGGGTAAAAGAAAGTCCCAATAAAAGTCCGAAGAGAATTATCGCAAAAGCAAAAATTGAGTAAACCGTGTTTTTCTTAAGCTTAACTTTAAACTTATGCTTACTGTAATGCTTTCTCCTAGCCATATAGACTATTATAGATATTTTGAGCCTCGACTACAAGTTTGAGGAAACAATAATCTTTATATAGATTTGGGAAGTAGTTAAGAAATTGACGGCGGAGCCTTACGACCTACCCTTGCTCTTCTTCTTGCCTGATCATAGTTAATAAAAGCTGTAAATAGTGGGGACAAATCTTCCGTCACACTATTGCCTGAAATACGGGCATAAATATTCCCCCGATGCACTCTACACTTAACCATTCCTTCTGTTTCGTCCGGAAGAACTCCCCGATCTTCATAACTTTCTCCCGCTTGCAATAATGGTTCTACGCTAACACCTATAACCGCTCTCGACACCTCCGGTAATTTTGCTAAAGATAATAAAACCTTAACATCAGCTATTGCAATCTCCTGATCCCATTCAACATGATAGGAAAAAGGATTTTCCCCTGAGTCTTCTACTCGCCTCATAATCGACATGGATCATACAATAAATCGTACGCTAAGTCAAAGCTTGGGTTCTTGAAAAGCAGCTTTAGATGTAATACTCTTTGTAATGAAATGCTTTTTGAAGAAAAGAAAAAATGCCCTGTTTGCGATAGTCAGAAAGTTAAAATCTCCAAACCACCGGTTCTAACGCGCGTTGAAGAATACGTCTGGCCTTTTAAAGGAACATCAAAGACTTTTAACCTCTGCAGCGACTGCAACTTCTCCTGGGAAGACTAAACTAAATTAAGCTCCTGATGGTTGAGGGACTGCGCTTGTTGCGCGTAGTGAAGTTGATCGTTTTTGCTTAATCGGTTCAGCAATTGTTGGTAGGCCGTTTCTTTCATGATTAAAGTGACCCCAAAGATTCGCAAGTCTTCGTCTTTTACTTGAAATCTCAACATAAACTAATCCTTCAGGAGTTATCATCTCATATTGTCCCACACTTCGAGTTAAAGGATCTTTAATATACAGCTTATAGGTTTCCGGAAACTCCATTAGATTAACACCCCGAGCTTTACCAAAAATACTTCTGGCAATTTCCAAATCTTCTTTTGATAAAAGTGCCCCATATGTATAATCAATTGGTGGTAATTCCTGTCTATTCATAGTATATAAGTTTTAATTGATACGTCCTATATTATAGCATGTTCCCTTCAAAAAAGCGCCTCAAGTTGCCCCTTGAGACGCCAATATTGATATTAACTTAATTTTCTGAGAATACGCTTAAAAACGCCTTTTCTTAAACTTCGATAATAACCGGTAAAATCAAAGGATGTTTACGTAAGTTTCTGTAGATCGATTTCTCCGAAATTTCGCTGATTAACTTTCTTATTAAAAACCTGTCTTTCGTTCCTTTTCTTTGTGAAATTTGCAGCTTAAGCTCTTTACCAAGCCCATTTTGAATATCGGTAATTTCCGTGTTGGAAAGTCCCCTTACGATAATGTCTAAATTATTAATTTGTCCGTTTGCGTCAACTTCGGCTAAAACAACTACCACTCCATCTGTTGCTAGTTTTCGCCTATCCCTAAGCACAAATCCCTCAACTTCCTCACCGGAAATTTGGTCAACATAAACATTTTCCAAATTTAATTTTCTGCCAATTCTGGCTCCGCTTTGATTAAACAAAACTTCTTGCCCGTTTTCTAAAAGCAGGATGTTTTTAGGTTCAAAACCTTGTTTTTCCGCTAAATTTCTGTACTGCACCATCTGCCTATAAGTTCCGCCAATCGGCAAAACTATTTTCGGGCTGACTAAATTCATCATTAAAATTAAATCTTCGGATGAAGCGTGTCCTGAAACATGAAAATCTTCGGAAAGCGCCGAATAAATTACCCTGGCGCCAATTCTGGCAATATCATCAACTAACGAATATACCGAAACTTCATTGCCGGGAATCGGATCCGCCGAAAAAATCACAACGTCGTTAGCAGTTAAATGAATTTCTTTAAAATCTCCGGAGACAATTCGGGAAAGCGCCGAATTCTCCTGGCCCTGGCTTCCGGCAACCAAAAGAACGATATCTGAATCTTTATAATTCTTTAGTTGGTTTGGCATAATTTCCATATCTTTTGGCATTTTGATGTAGCCTAAACTTTGCGCGATATCTTTGACTTTGATTACCGAACGGCCGACAAAACATACTTTTCTATGCGCTTTTTCCGCTGCTTGTAAAACCTGGTTTACACGGGCTACGTTTGAAGAATAAGTCGTCACGACAAATTTACCTTTACAATTTTCCAATTCTTCCTCAAAAGCAGCTGTTAATTTTGCCTCTGATGGCGTATGTCCTTTTCTTTCTGCGCCCAAACAATCCGACAGCATACACAAAACTCCGTCTTTGGAAAGTTGGGCAATCTTTTTAAAGTCGGTTCTTTTACCGTCAAAAGGAGTTAAATCAATCTTATAATCGCTGCCGTGGTAAAAATTCCCAACCGGGGTTTTAATAAAAATATTTGAACTATCTAAAACCGAATGGGTAACTCTAATAAAGTTAAGTGAAAACGGCCCAATCCGTACTTCCCCGCCGTCAAAATTTACTTTTTGCACTCTTGGCGCTTCTCCGTAATCCTTAAGCTTAGCGTTTGCGAGTTCCGCCGTTAAAGGTGTTGCGTAAATTGGAAATTGACCCGGCAACTCCGGTAAAATATAAGGAAGTCCTCCGATATGATCTTCATGTCCGTGCGTTAATGCCATTCCGACAATTTTTTTACCCTCCGGCAAATTTTTAAGATAGGTAATATCCGGAATTAACAGATCAACACCTAGCATTGTTTCATCGGCGAATCCCAAACCACAATCAACGATTAAAATTTCGTTGTTGTATTCGTAAAGATACATATTTTTGGTGACGTTTCCGACACCGCCAATAGGTATTAGCGATAATGAAAAATTATTTTCCATAATTTAATAATAGCAGATACCAAGAATTAATGATCAACGACAAAGAATTAAGATTTTCCGTAAGCGAACTGAAGTCTAATATCGTGGTTTTTTGTCTCGATTATATCCTGTCCCCGCCGGTCTTGAAGTTGAGCTTCTACTTCTCCAATCGGATGAGCTGGTCGTTCTTCTTTCTCTTCTAAATTGCATTGCCAACGGATGCTCGCTTGGTGTTCGAGGTGCATAAGTCCCACTGGCTACTGGAGCTGCTGCTCCAACAGGTCTCGGCGCACGCACTGCGTGCGGTTGATTTGCTTTTTCTGCATCTTCTCCAAACAACATTGAAAGATTTACTCTTCCCATTTCGTCAATTTCCGCAACTCTGACTTTTACTTTTTGTCCGATTTGAACAATATCATTTGGATCTTTTACAAATTCCGTGGACATCTTGGAAACATGAACCATTCCTTCTTTACCTGGTAAAACTTCAACGAATGCTCCGAAAGGTAAAATTCTTTTTACTTCGCCTTCAAAAACTTCCCCAACTCCAAGCTCCCTAACTAATCCCTTTATCCATTCAACCGCTTTTTTAACTCCCTCTGAATCTGTTCCCGAAATTGCTACTGTTCCGTCATCTTCCACATCAACTTGTGCACCTGTGGTCGCAATAATATTCTTAATAACTTTTCCACCGGGGCCAATTACTTCACCGATTTTTTCAACCGGGACCTTAACCATTTCAATCGTTGGTGCATATTGCGAAATCGAGGTTCTAGGTGCGGGCAAAGTCGTATTAATTATTTCTAAAAGCTTCAATCTGGCAACTTTTGCTCTATCTAAAATTTCTTTAATTTGAGTTACTGTAAGCCCAGGAATCTTTACATCTAACTGAATTGCAGTTACCCCTGTGTCGGTTCCGGCAACTTTAAAGTCCATATCTCCTGAGAAATCTTCGAGTCCAATAATATCAGTTAACAATTCATAAGAATCATCAATCGACATCATTCCAATCGAAATTCCCGCGACCGGCTTAGTAATTGGTACGCCTGCATCCATTAAAGCCAATGTTGATCCGCAAGTTGATGCCATTGAACTTGATCCATTTTGAGACAAAACCTCAGAAACAACTCTTATAGTATATGGGAATATATCTTGGCTTGGAATAACTGCCACTAAGGCTCTTTCCGCTAACGCTCCGTGTCCTTTTTCTCTTCTCGATGGACTTCCCACTCTTCCGGTTTGTCCAAATGAATATGGAAGTCCGGAATAATGATGAATATATCTTTTTGTTTCTTCACCTTCTGCAGATTCAATTAGCTGTTCCATCCTTGGAGATCCAAGCGTAACAATAGATAGGGCCTGAGTAATTCCTCTTTGAAAAAGCGCACTCCCGTGAGTTCTTGGCAAAAGCGCTACTTCTGTTTTTATCTCTCTAATTTCATCTAATTTTCTTCCGTCTGCTCTTTTTTTATTCTTAACAACGTTTGTTCTAATCACTTTATACATGACTTTATCAATGGCTGCGGAAATTATCTTCTTGTCTAATTCACTTCCGGGATTGGCCACTTTATAGTCTTCTGCAATTTTTGTTATTAAATCGCCTGTATCATCTCCCGCAGATTCTTTATTAACTCTTCCGCTAATTAGATCTTCAACTTCTGCTTTGTAAGTTTTTTCAATTAATGCAGTTACTTCATGGAGTTTTGGATCTTCTTTAACTTCTTCTTTTTTATCTCCAACTTGTTTAACTAGATCCTCAATTAAATCAATAATTTTTGCTGTTTCTTTATGTGCAATTTCAGCCGCTTCTACTAAAACATCTTCTGCAACCTGAAGAGCTCCGGCTTCGATCATATTGGTCTTATCTTTAGTTTGGGAGAATACAATGTCTAATTCTGAGGTTTGAGACTGCGTTGCGGTTGGATTAACTATAAATTCAGGCTTTTCGCCCTTAATGCTATAACCAATTCTTATTCCACCGACCGGACCATTCCAGGGAATTCTTGAAATCGCTAATGCAGCAGAAACTGCGTTTAATGCTAATATATCTGCTTCATTCTCACCATCAACTGATAAAACAGTTATAATTACTTGAACATCATTTTTAAAGGATTTTGGAAATAGAGGTCTAATTGATCTATCAATTAACCTTCCGGCCAAAATCGCTTCGTCTGATGGTTGTCCTTCTCTTTTAACCCATCTTGAACCCTTAATTTTTCCACCGGCATATAGTCTTTCACCATATTCAACTGATAAAGGGAAATAATCTAAATCGGATTTTCCACCTGCAACAACCGTTGCCAATACCATTGTGTCTCCTAAACGCGCCAAAATAGAAGCTGTAGCTTGTAATGCTAATTCTCCTGTTGTAAGCGTCAATGTTTTGCCCGCTATTTCTAAACTAACTGAGGTTTTTTTCATTAAATATTTTATGTCTTAGTCTTTTAATCCTACTCTTTTTGCAATTGTGGAGGACCTACCTTTGTCCACTTTTTCTAAAAAGTTAATAAGTCTTCGTCTCTTAGCAATCATGGATAATAATCCGCGTCTTGAATGATTGTCATGTGCATGAGCTTTTAAATGCTCTGTTAATCTTTCGATCCTGTAAGTTAAAAGCGCAACTTGAACTTCGGGACTACCCGTATCTCCTTGTACTGTTTGAAAATCTTTAATTATGTCTTTTTTCTGGGAAGTGCTCAGTGGCATATTTCTTAAATTCCGTTCTAAATCTTGTTAATTATATCAGCTTTCTTATTGATTTACAACAGTCTCTTAGAAGTTGGTGGAACCTTTATAAATCTTTGGCTCTAACCAGTCTTCCGGAGCATCGTCGTTGTTGTTATTTTGCGTTGGTGATTGAACTGGTGATTGCGACGGTGATTGAACCGATGACTGTTGAACTCTTGGCATTGGCTGTTGAGGTCTTGGCATTGGTTGTTGAACCGGTTGTGGTCGCGGTTGGATTTTTGGCTGTGACAATGGATTATTTGTAATTTTAGGTTGCGGTCTAAACATTGGCTTCGGATCAGGCCTTACTTGTCTTTCCAATTCTCCCGGAGTTTTTGCATATTTAGGCTGATCAAAACCGGATTCCGCAAAAGACATTTCTTCTTCATCTTCAAAATCCTCTACTAATTTTCTTTGCGGCAATTGAGAGTTTGGCCTTAACGCTCCGTTTCTCATTAAAACTCCTGCCATTTCAAAAGCCAAAGAACTCGTATTTGAATCCTGAAAATTATTAGTCGCGGTAGCAATTCCCAACATTAAATTTTGGGAAATATCCAAATCCATTTTAAGTCCGGTTGATAAAAGAACATTAGCAATAATTTCCGACACGCTGGAGAACTTGGTCGAAGCAAGCACTATGTCGCCATAACCCTGATTTTCCGGCTTATTATCTAAATTAACTACAACCGTATCTTTTAAAATAGCCGGATCAAACAATTTGCCAAGATCAGATACTCTGGCCGCACCGACAATAAACAAAAGTTCGGGAGCGGTTGATCCTCTGGTAAATTTAACGTCTTGTTCGTCAAAATTTAAACCTTTTTCGCCGGCTTTAACAACAATATTTAAAACATTTTCATCTCTGGTGTAAGAAACTTTCTCAATTTCTCCCTCTCTGTATGGGAAAGAAACGACTAAATCTCCAGATGCTTCACCAATATTTGTTTTTACTTCGTTAATTCCAACAAGCGCGGAAACTTCAACCAGGGGTTCATTCGGAGTAGCAATACTTAGGGTCTTCCCGGTGCCTTTAAGCGAAAGATACAACCCAAGCGCTGCACCCATTTCATCAACTGTCGGGTCTATCGGGACTGCAATAGCAATGTTTACATACTTATCTATTGCTTCTTTAATTTTGTTGTAGGTCAATTGATCCATATGTCTTCTTTAGCTATGGGATATTAGCATATCTCCTATAGTAAAGTCAAGCGAGGGGGTCAGAATTACTCCGCCTTCTTCTCCCGCTTCTACTTTTGAGGCTGTTTCTTTGCCTTTTCTAACCGAGGTCACATGGCTTTCACCTATAATCACTTCTCCGCGGAGCAGTCTTACCTTATCTCCTTTGGCAATTCTACCCTCTTGCGCTTTAATCCCGCAGACTAAAGTTTTTTCGTAAGGAAACTTTGCCAAGATCTTGGCAATGCCCATTATTTCTTCTTGCAAAGCATCTAATTTTCCTTGTACAAAATCGTTAATTTCATCGATCATTTCATAAATTATGGTATAAGTTTTAATCAATACTTTTTCTGTTTTGGCTAACTTTGCCATTTCCGGTTTAAGCCTTACGTTAAAGCCCAAAATAATCGAGCCGGTTGATTTGGCAAACAAGATATCGGAAACCTCAATGTCACCGGTTTTTTGGACAACGAATTTAACATTCTCCCCGGCAATCGAGTGAATAATTGCCTCAAGTGACCCTTGCGTGTCGGCGCAAAGCACAATTGAGAGCAACTTTTTTTCCTCAACATCAAAAGGAGAAGCTGATTCTTGAGTTACGTCCGGCTGAACTTCCTCTTTATACGTAAGCGTTTCAACTACTTTCGGCGTATTGGAAACAACACTTCCAACCTGCGGCACTTTTTCAAACCCCAAAACTTCAACTGCCTCTCCAACACTCACTTCCTGCAAACTTACACCCTTATCGGAAAGCAAACTTCTCGCTTTTCCTTTGACATCTTCGGAAAAAATTTCCTCCCTAACTTTTAATTTTCCGTTTTTAACAATTACTGTTGCCCGCGGTCCGGATTTTTGATCCATTTTTGACTCAATAACGATTCCCATAAAAGCACCTTTATTGCTAAACGGATAGAAATTTGCTTCTCTTTTCAACTCGTAAACTAAAAGAATTAAATCCAAAAGTTCTTTAACATTGTGTCCGGTTTTACCGCTTACTTCGATTACCGGTACGTCTCCACCGCTATAACCCTCAAGGTCAACACCCTCTTTTAAAAGCTGTTGTTTTGCTTTATCCGGCAACTTGCTTGGATCATCCGAACGGGTTAAGGCAACGATGAACGGAATTTTTGAGTTTTTTAAAAGCGCTATGCTTTCTTTGGTTTGTGGCATTACCCCGTCTACGCTTGAAACAACCAAAATACCTACATCTGCAGCCTGAACGCCTCTCCCTCTCATTTGGAAAAATGCCTCATGTCCGGGGGTATCAATAAAAGTGATTTTTCGCTTTTTCCCCTCCTGATCAACTGTAATTTCCGAAGCTCCGATTTTTTGGGTTATTCCGCCGTGTTCTCCTCCGGCAACATTGGTTTTTCTAATGGCGTCTAAAAGAGTGGTTTTACCGTGGTCAACGTGGCCTAAAACCGCGACTACTGGCGGGTAGAATTCTTTTTCCAAATGCTTATTGTCAGTTTTGTTTTCCATACTTTAAATAATTTCTTTGACAAGTCTAAATTTTTGAAAAAAATACTGCTATTCATATTTTTAACTTTCATCTGACTTATCTTTATTTTCTGCGTCTACTTGAACCTGCTCAGCTGCGACTGGCACTTCAGGTTGAACTTCAGCTGGCTTCTCTTCTACCGCTGCTACTTCTGGTGCTTCTTCTTTTGCTTTGACTTTTTTAGCTTTTTTAGGAGCTTCTTCCACAACCGCTACTTTGGCTTCAATCTTATCCTCTGCCGGAATCTGTGAAAGTTCGTCTTTTCCTTCAATTTCGATCCTGTATCCTGTTAATTTTGAAGCTAAACGGACATTTTGTCCGTCTCTGCCGATCGCTAAAGATAATTCCTCAGGCGCAACGAAAACCTTTGCGGTTTTATCTTTTTCGTTAATTTCAACCTGCAACTGTTTTGCCGGCGAAAGAGCCTGGGTTACATAAGCTTTTGGATTTTCCTGCCATTGAATAATATCGATTTTTTCGATTCCGCTAAATTCCTGGATAATCGCCTGTACCCTAACTCCCTTTTGTCCGACACAGCTTCCTACCGGATCAATACCCGATTGATTGGAAGAAACTGCAACTTTGCTTCTATTTCCGGGCTCCCTGACAATTTCTTTAATTTCTACTGCGCCTTGAGCTACTTCCGGTACTTCTCTTTTGAAAAGCCCTTCCAAAAGTCCGTTATTAGCTCTAGAGACAACCACTTCTTCACCTTTTAATCCGTCTTTTATTTCTAGAACGTAAATAACCAATCTTTGATTTAAATGATATTTTTCATTTGGGATTTGTTCGGACGGCGGCATAATTGCCTCTGTTTTTCCAACATCAATAATTACGTTTGGTCCGGCAAATCTTAAAACCATTCCGTTAACAACGGTGCCTAATTTAAGTTTAAAGTCCGAGATAATAGCTTCTTTTTCTTTTTCTCTGATTTTTTGCAAGATTACCTGCTTTGCGGTTTGGGCGGCAATTCTTCCAAATCCCGGAGGCGTTACGTCTTTACCATCGTGGAAAATCTTGGCTTCTCCCGTATTAGCGTTTAATTCAGCTACATATTCTTCAATTTCCGAACCCGGGTGATCTTTTCTAAAAGCCGCTAGAATTGCATTTTTAACCGTGTCTAAAACAACGGTCGGATCGAGGCCTCTTTCGTTTGAGACCTGATTTAAAGCTAATGCGAACTCGCTTCTTTGTATCGCTGGCATAATGTGGTTTAGTATATCATTTTTGCAGCCGAGCTTCAAGAGAGAGTGGATTAAAACAATTATTTACTATTATGGACACTTGTAGGGGCTACGTGTCTTGTTTGAACCGGAACCGGACAGGTGATATATGCCAAATATCTAACTGTACTCAACTTGTCTGCTGAAATGCATCTTGCACCCCAATTTGTTGCATCACCGGTTTGCTGCAGGATTATAGCCGCATTCCCCTTTACGGATTGAGCGCAAATTACACAAGTAAGTGACGCTTGAACCGGCCCCGTGCTTGCCCCTAAAACAACATTTTCTGTGGAAAAATTCGCGTATTTGAAAACAAATAATGAGAGTAATGATACTGTTACCAACAACACTACTACTGTAAACAGCAGATATTTAATAATATTTTGTCTTCGGGAACTTCTTTTTGCCATATAAAATAGTATAGCTATAAATTTTCCCCGCCGTCAAGAAAACTTACTTAATAAAATATTGTTTCCCAGATCAACCGAAACTAAAATTTTATCGCCTCTTTTTATTTCTCCCCTAAGCATCTCTTGTGCAATTTTATCTTCTATCTTGTCTTGAATAAACCTTTGCAGCGGTCTTGCGCCAAAATCTTTGTCAAACCCTTCGGTTGCAATTTTGGCAACAATTTTTTCATCAAAAGAAACCGTAATATCTCTTTCGAAAAGATTTTTCGAAAATTTAGTAAGCAGCAATTTTGTTATTTGAGTTATTTCTGTTTGCCCTAGAGGTTTAAAAGTTATAATATCATCGAACCTGTTTAAAAGTTCCGGCTTAAACATTCTATTCGTTTCCAAGAAGTTAACCAAAGATTCCTGGAATTTTTTGTCTATTGGAACACCTTTACCGACTTCTTCTCGGACAAATTCCGAAGCGGCATTAGAGGTAGCAATAATGATGCAATTGGCAAAAGAAACAGTCTTACCTTTGTTATCTGTCAGTCTTCCATCGTCTAAAACTTGCAGGAAAAGGTCTAAAATATTTTGATCTGCTTTTTCAAACTCATCTAAAAGAACTAATGAATTAGGATTATCATAAACATCCTCTGTTAATTGTCCTTTTTCCTCGCCCTCGCCGGGACCCGAACCCAATAATCTTTTTATTCCTTCTTCACCGACAAATTCACTCATATCTAAACGTATAAACCTTGACGCTTGGCCAAAATAAACTTCGGCCAAAGCTTTTGCGGTTTCGGTTTTTCCCACGCCGGTTGGTCCCAAAAATAAAAATGAGATTGGTTTATTTGCCGTCTGAAGCCCGGTTCGAAGTCTTCTGATTGCCTCAGAAATTGCAAAAATAGCCTCATTTTGGTCAACCACTTTTTTGTGAAGTTCGCTTTCTAAATTTAAAAGCAGATTCTTCTCGACCGGCTTAGGTTCTCCCACCGGAACTTTTATTTTCTTTTCTATTTGATCTAATATGTCCTGCTCTTCAACAATATTTTTACCGGATACTTTTACTGCATTGGCCGTATCTTCCAGGAGCGAAACTGCGCTCCCCGGCAAAACCCTATCTTTTGCATACCGGCCGGCGTAACTATATGAGCAAAGTATTGATGCATAAGTCATGACTACCCCGTCTTTGTTGCCAATGCTTTCTGCTTTTTCAAAAAGCATTTTTAGAACTTCCTCACGGGAGGGTTCGCTAAAGTTAACAATTGCAAAATCATCCAAAAGCGTATGCATCGGTTCAATAAATTTTTTATAATTTCCCGGCGTCACTGTTGCCACTATTCTTATAGCTTTTTTCTGTAGATATGGAGTGAGTCCGCCGGAGATATCTAAATTAAACGAAGTACTGCCTAAAATATTTTGTAACTCCGGAATATAAATAATTACATTTCCAGAATGAGAAACTTCCGCAACTAATGCGTTGAGCCGGCTTTCCAACTCCCCTTGATTGTTAGCCCCTGCCATAAAAGAATCCACCATTAACTGGAAAATTTTTTGGTGATAAAGATTATCCTTTAAACGCCCCATGAAACTTTCTATTGCCAGTTCTTTAGCCACAGTTTCCTTGCCGCTGCCGGCCTCTCCCACCAAAATTACACTTTTTCCGCTGTAAAGCGCCTCTATCATTTGCTGATATTCACTTTTTCTTCCCATTGGTTCCCGTTTTTCGTTTAAAAACTCGCGGCTTAAATCAAGCATGTATTTTTGGGTTTCCAAAGTCCATCCATAAACCCACTCTTCGGCAATTCCCTCACCGGCCAAAGATAATTCTATTTTTTTATTTGCTTCTTCTTTAATATATACACTTCTTGCCCAAAGCAAGATACTTCTAAAATCTTCTTCTTTAAGTTTTTTATTAAAAAGGAGTTTGCTTGAGGGCTCAATTGACAACATATAAGCGGCGAACAAATCCGTGGTCGTAACATATTTTCCTTTTAAATCTTTTACTAAATTGAATGCGTTTTGACAAAGAGCTGTTTTATCAGTGTCTATTAAAATTATCTCGTTGATTTTTAGATCTGCTTTATAAATTATAAATTGCACTTGTGGTAATTTAACAAGTTCCTTTAAAACGTCGGAAAAAGTATTTTTAGCCTCCAATATGCCTAACGATTCCAACGAAAATGAATCTAAAACGTCTCCTTGGTTTTTCGAGACTTCTAATGAGGGCATTAATTTCGAGATTTTGAACTTAAAGAAAACCTCAAATATTAAAAACAAAGAAAACGGAATGATAAATAAATTCGGGAAGTTGTTGAAAAATCCGGCGCCCGAGAAAAGCCCGAGAGTTATAAATATTACTATTCTGATAATTTTACTGCCAAAGCTTGTGTACCAAAAATGTATTTTTGCGAATTCTTTCATAACTTAATAAACGGCAAAATTAAAATCATTGGCGGCCAGATTAAAAATCCGATATAAAGAACTATTTCCAGTACAATTAACCCAGTAAAAAGAATTAAATCGGCTAAAATAAAAAGACTTTTTATGGTTATACCCATAAAAATTGCGAATCTAACTAATCCTTCCCTATATTCGTTTTTCCAGGGACGGAAAAAAGTCTTAAGCATTAGCGGAAGCGAAAAAACTCCTAAAAAAGTTTTGTTTAAAGATATAAAAAAACTAATGATATTTTTCGGGGCTTCTAGATACCAGAATTTAAGGATTGCTAAAGGGAGTGACAAAATTTCTTTCATATGAGCAGTAATATTAGTGTAGGTATTTTCGAGGCAAAATGCAAACAAAAAGATTTAAGATTTGTTATCGGTTGCGCCTTGAATCTTCTTCTTCATAAATGGAATTTTTATAGCTAGAATTATTAAAATGTTTATTAAAAATATATATGCCGGAAAAGCATAAGTTTCAAAATTCCAATGTCTTATTGTTAATACTGTAATTAATCCAGAAATAGATGCGGTTAAATACGCAAAGGAGTTTTCCGTCTCAGGATTTTTGTAGGATTTATATAAAGTTGGTAACGCGGCAAAGGCGTCGGCAACAATACTAAAGACTATTGCCAAGTTTCCGACTTTAGTAAAATACCATAAAGACAATCCTAAAATCGAAAATAGCCCGCAAATTACGTCTGGGCTAGTTATTTTCCAATATGCTTTCTTGTTAACAAAAGAGGCAAAAAAGATTATTAATGGAGTAAAACCTATCATGAAAGTAAATAATGATTGAACTCCCACTAATTGATGAGCTTCTGCCGCAAATGCGATTAAAGGATTTATTGACCACAAAATCCATGTAACCTTATTTGGTTTTACTCTACCCTTAAGCGTATCAAAAAGATAAATTCCGGCTCCTAATGTGCTTATGAGTATTGCCAGCCAGACAAAATTCTCGCTAATCATAAATTGAGTATATCAGAAGTTTAAAACCAGCCTTGTTTTTTGGAGGAATCAAATTCTTTAAGCAACTCTTTTTGATGAGCGGAAAGATTTTTTGGAACTACAATTTTGATTCGAACATAATGATCACCATGCCCTGATCCCCTGATCATCTTGACTCCCTTACCTCTGAGTCTAATTACTGTTTCCGGTTGCGTTCCTGCCGGAATTTTTATTTTGATGCTGTCTTGCACTGTTTCAACATTAATCGTGTCTCCAATTGCAGCTTGGGCAAAAGAAATTTCCTGATCGGTCACAATATCGTATCCTTCTCTTTTAAATTTTTTATCCGGATTAACGTCGATTACAACATCGTAATTGTCAAATCTAATTCTTGAACCATTATCCACACCCGCCGGAATTTTAATTGTTTGCGTTTTACCCGCCAGCTCAACCCTTTTAGTAACTCCATTAACCGCTTCCATGAAGGAAATGGTTAATGAATAGGTCGTCCTTCTTTGTTGCCGGCCAAACGGATTTCCACCGCCGAAAAACTGTTCAAAAATTTCAAACGGATCGGAAAATCCGCCGCCGCCAAAATCAAACCCTTGGTTTCCTCCACCATTGGTTGTATATGTATAAGAGAACGGACCGCCTTGACCGCCAAATCCACCAGCAAACGGATTTCCTGCTCCTTGTCCTGTTGGTCCGCCTTGCTCAAAAGCAGCAGAACCAAACTGATCATAAGTTTGTCTCTTTGAAGGATCTGATAAAACTTCGTAAGCTTTGGTTACTTCTTTGAATTTTCCCTCTGCTTCTTTCCCTTTATTGCGGTCAGGATGATATTGAAGCGCCATCTTCCTGTAGGCTTTTTTTATTTCATCGGCCGTTGCCGCTTTTGTGATTCCTAAAATTTGATAATAATCTTCACTTGCCATAGCCGTATTATATATTAAAAGCCGCATGTTTGCGGCTCAATTTTGAATTTTAAATTTTGAATTTTAAATTAGTTAACCACTTCACCTTCTACGGGTTCTTCTGTTTTCTTGTCGTCTGCCATACCGTCTTTTTCGCTTTCGGAAATCTCTTCCTCCGGTTTCGCCTGTGCTTGATTTTGTTGACCCTGTTGATACATTGATTGTCCGACTTTTTGTAAAGATTCCGAAAGTTCTTTGGTTTTTGTTTCTAACTCTTCTTTCGAACCAGAATCCAAAATTCCTTTAAGAGCTGAAATTTTTTCTTCGACTTCTTTTTTAATATCTTCCGCTACTTTGTCTCCTGCGTCTTTGAGTGACTTTTCAGCAGTAAAGATTAACGAATCCGCCTGGTTTTTAGCTTCAATTTTCTCTTTTTTCTGGGCATCCTCGCTGGCATGTGCTTCCGCTTCTTTAGTCATTCGTTCAACTTCTTCTTTGGTAAGTCCTGTTGAACCGGTGATTTTGATACTTTGCTCTTTACCCGTTGCCTTATCTGCCGCTTTAACATTTAAAATTCCGTTAGCATCAATATCAAAAGTTACTTCAATTTGCGGCACACCTCTAGATGCCGGCGGAATACCATCGAGAACAAACCTGCCAAGCGACTTATTATCCGAAGCCATTGGTCTTTCACCTTGTAGAACATTTATTTCGACTTGTGTTTGATTATCGGCTGCGGTTGAAAAAACCTGTGATTTACTTGTAGGAATAGTCGAGTTTTTTGAGATTAACGGAGTCGATACCGAACCTAATGTTTCCAATCCCAAAGTTAGAGGGGTCACATCCAAAAGTAAAACGTCTTTAACTTCTCCGCCCAAAACTCCGCCCTGAATTGCCGCACCAACCGCCACTACTTCGTCAGGGTTAACCGATTTATTTGGTTCTTTGCCAAAAAATTTAGTAACTACTTCAACTACTTTTGGCATACGGGTCATACCGCCAACCAAAACGACTTCGTCAATGTCTTTAGCTGTAATTTTGGCATCTTTTAAGGCTTGCTCAACCGGTTTAATGGTTTTTTGAATTAACGGATCAACGATTTTTTCAAGTTGCGCGCGGGTAATAGTCATTGTTAAATGCAATGGGCCGTTTGCGCCTTGAGTTATAAATGGTTGATTAATTTGCGCTTCCTGGGATGTGGATAACTCAATTTTAGCTTTTTCGGCTGCCTCTCTTAAGCGTTGTAGCGCTTGTGGATCTTTTCTTAAATCGACATTATTTTCTTTTTTGAATTCATCAGCCAGGTAATTGAGAATTTCCTGGTCGAAATCATCTCCACCCAAATGTGTATCTCCATTTGTAGATTTTACTTCATAAACTCCTTCTCCCAATTCTAAGATTGAAATATCAAAAGTACCGCCGCCTAAATCATAAACTGCAATTGTGTGTGCGTTTTTCTTATCTAATCCATAAGCGAGTGCGGCAGCTGTTGGCTCATTGATAATTCTCATTACTTCCAAACCGGCAATTTCTCCGGCTTGCTTGGTAGCTTGTCTTTGTGAATCGTCAAAATAAGCCGGAACTGTAATAACCGCTTGAGTTACTTTTCCGCCTAAATAATTCTCTGCATCGACTTTAATTTTTTGCAAAATCATTGCCGAAATTTCCTGTGGAGTATAGGTATGTCCGCTAACTTCAACGTCCGCCATACCATCCCTACCGGATTTAACCGTATAAGGAAGCCACTTCATATCAGTTTGTACCGATGCATCAGTATATTTTCTGCCAACCAATCTTTTGATGGAGAAAATAGTTTCTTTCGGCTTTAATACGATTTGTCTTTTGGCAACGTCTCCCACGACATGAGTGACCGGGTCAACAACAGAAGGGATTACATTTCTTCCCTCTGCCGAGTGGATAACTTTCGGGTTACCACCTTCCATTACGGCTACGCATGAATTTGTTGTTCCTAAATCAATTCCAATTATTTTTCCCATATTTTTATATTATATATTTTAAAATCTTTAATTACTAATTTTCAAGTCCCATTAAGACTCAAGAATTAAAAATTAAGCGTTTTTCCCGACGATCACTTGCGCCGGACGCAAAACTAATTCGTAAAGCATGTATCCGACTCTTACTTCTTCAATCACTTTATTGTCCTCGCCTTGAGCTGTCCCGATTGCTTCCATTAAGTTCGGATCAAAATCTCGACCAATGGTTTCGATTTTTTTGACTCCTTCATTTTCTAAGATATCTTGAAAATGTTTTATCGAAAGTTTTACTCCCTCATCCTGAGTATGCTTTTCTGCCAAAAGCAAACTATCAAACCCGGGTAAAAGCTTTAAGAGTAAATTTCTATTGGCTACTTTTAGCCAAATGCCTTTTTCTTCCGCTATCCTTTTTTCCAAATTTTGATAATCAGCGAGTGCCCTTTTTAATTGATTTTCAAGGTTCGAAAGTTCTGTATTTTCTTCTTGTTCAATTTTTTCCTCAACTGGTTTTTCATTTTTCTTACTCATCTTTACTTTATAACTTTATGAACTTTCAACTTTATAACTTCGTTACCAACCCTTGGCAACTTCACCGATTAAATCTCCAAAATATCTGACTGTCGGAACTACAAAAGTGTAATTTAATCTTGATGGTCCCAAAACTCCGATTTCACCGGTTAAGTTCATTGGCGTATGAAATTTTGTATAGACAAATCCATAAGGTCCAATTAATCTTGGCCCTAATTCTTCGCCTAAAAGAATATGGATTTCATCATCATCAACTTGTCCCGAACATAATCCTTCAAAATATCCCGCTTCTTCAATTACCGACAAAAGATTGCGGGTTAAATCGATATCGAAAAATTCCGGCATGTCCAAAATATTGGCATATCCTGAAACAAGTAAATCACCCTCATTGGTAGATGCTACTGCCAAAGCTTTTGTCCGCTCAGCCAAAGCCCTGGTCATTTCCTTTAAGAATTCTCTTTCTTTTTCCCTTAAATCCCAAACTTTTTCTTTTAACGAAACTTCATCCGCCGTTGACAGCTCTTTTTCTTTCATGAGCTGCTTAACGTAGAACTTCATTCCCGTTGGAGTTGGAATTCTACCGGCTGAAACATGTGGTTTTTTAAGGTATCCTAAATCTGTAAGCCGGACCATTTCATTACGAATAGTTGCCGGACTGGCGCTTAAATTATGTTTTTTCTCAAGCGTTTCCGAACCGACCGGTTCGGCGGACTCTATATATTCCTCAATTAAGCTTTTTAGAATTTCAACCTGTCTGGCTGTTAAATCGTGCATAATTTCAGATAAAAATTAGGATTAGCAGTAATATAACACGACTGCCAAAAGTTGTCAAGGGGTGTTTTTAATGATTTTACAATTGAGGCTTTTCCATTTTAACACTTGCTGATTTTTTCCAATAAGTTACTTCTTTCAAAGAGATAGCACCATCTTCTGCTGAGTCCCATACTGTCTTCCGTTCGACAAACCTACCCTTGGAATCGTTATGTATAACTACCACTTCCGTAACAGCCAGCGATGATGGGCTAGCTGTAATCACAACCACATCTCTTGCTGAAATACTATCTGCGACACCAAGAGGCAATGGCAATACAAACCTTGCTCGTTTATTAGTAAGTTCCAACGTTGTTGTGCCATCGGGATTATGCAAAACATATTTTGATTTAGCATAAAATGTTACCGCATCGGAAATCCCCGGCTCTCCCGGCTTTCCAGCTGCCACTTGCCTATCGCCAATTTCTCCTGAAAACATAGGAAAAGATAATAACACAATAAAATCATTAAATCAACTATAAGATAGTATTCGCGGTTAGATAATCATGAGACTCTCCTCCTAACAAAATTTTAAATTACAAATTTAGGAAAAGAATTTTATTTTTTGTCCAAGTTAAAAACTTCTTAAAATCTTCTGTTTTTAAAACCAGTGTTTGTGTATTTATATTTGGGTGAAGCGCAAGCTCATCATAATCTAATAGTTCATTATCTATTATGAACGTGACGGCTTTATCTAAATCATTGATTAAACCAAAAGGAGAAACCGATCCGGGAGTAACCTTAAGATATTTCATTAATCTTTCGGGAGAGGCAAAACTAAGCCTTGTTTCTTCTAAAAGTTTTTCTAGATTTTTAAGATCTAATCTTTTTGTTCCTTTTAATAAAACCAAATAATGCTTGTCCCTTTTTTTATTTCGGAGAAATAGACATTTATTTACTCCGCCCGGTATTTCTATATCCAATTTATCAGCATCTTTAACCGTATGCATCATGGGATGCTCAAACTTTTTATATTTTATTCCCAAAGAATCAAGAATTTCATAAACATTTTCCATAGATAAAAGAATTATACCAAAGCAATAATGTGATTATGCTAAACTGAAATTATGAAGAGAAAAAAGAGGCATCTGTGGCTTTTGGTTGTAAGCATTTTGAGTTTGGGAGCTCTGGGTTATTTAATCTTGAACCTTTCCCCAACTGATCAATTTTCAATTTTTAATTTTCAATTTTCAGTTTTGATACCTGCCTTAACCATTCTTTTTCTTTTGATTTTCTCCCTTGTAACATTTTTGTTGAGCAACTCCCGCCGCGGATTCTTATTAGGACTGCTTGTGATTTCTTATTTATTATTGAGAGTAAATGGTCTCACTTCCCCATTCTTTACGATTTTATTGTTGATACTTTTTGGCGGAATCGAATTATTTTTCGTTAAAAGAAAATGATTCTGATATAATCGTTGAGAAATGAATAAATTTTATTTAACCACCGCAATCCCGTATGTAAATGCTAAACCGCATGTTGGCCACGCTTTGGAGTTTGTACAAGCCGATGTAATTAAACGCTACCATAAAATTTTGGGGGACGAAACTTTACTTTTGTCCGGCGCTGACGAAAACTCTTTAAAGAATGTCCAGGCAGCGGAAAATGAGGGTATAACCGTTCAAGAGTTAGTTGATAAGAATTCCCGGCTGTTTGAAAATTTAGCCGAAAAATTAAATATTGAGTTTGATATTTTCCAAAGAGGCAGCAGTATTGAACATCACGAATCATCCCAAGTCTTATGGAAAAAATGTTTTGACAAAGGTGATATTTATAAAAAAACTTACACCGGTCTTTATTGCGTTGGTTGCGAATTATTCTACGAGAAAAATGAGTTGAATGAAAAAGGCGAATGTTTTGAACATCCGGGAAAGCCACTTGATGAGGTAAGTGAAGAAAATTATTTCTTCAAACTCTCTAAATATCAAGATCAAATCCAAAAATTAATTGAAACAGATAAATTGAAAATTTATCCGGAATTTAGAAAAAATGAAATCTTGGGTTTTTTAAAAGAGGGTTTGCAGGATATTAGCATTTCTAGGAGCAACAAACGAGCTAAGAATTGGGGCGTTGCAGTGCCAAACGATAGCGAACAAAAAATGTATGTTTGGTTTGATGCGCTAAACATTTATCAATCAGGGGTTGGCTTTGGCAGTAACGAAGCAGAATACAAAAAATGGTGGCCCGCAGATTTACACGTCATCGGTAAAGGCATCATCCGCTTCCACGCTGTTTACTGGCCGGCATTTTTATTATCCGCTGATTTAGCCTTACCAAAAGCTTTGTTTGTTCACGGGTATTTTACGGTTGACGGCCAGAAAATGTCCAAAAGCTTAGGTAATGTTTCCGACCCATTGGATTTTATCGGAAAATACGGAGCCGATGCGCTGCGTTACTATTTATTGTCGCAAATTTCTCCATTTCAAGACGGTGATTTTTCCGAGAAAAAATTAATTGAAATTTATAATTCCGATTTAGCTAATGGTTTGGGAAATTTAGTAGCCCGGGTTGCCAAACTTTGCGAAACATCCTACTTTAAACAAACTCCGTCTGAAAAAAACGGTCATGTTATTGAAAATTACGAAGAATTTACAAAAGCGTTTAACGAGTATAAATTTAATGACGCGCTTGCATTCGTTTGGAATAAAATCAGAAATGTTGATAAATTTATTAATGAAGAAAAACCCTGGGAACTTTTAAAAGGCGAGCATCCAAAACACCCGTTAAAAGCAATTTTGGAGCATGCCGTCGATGAAATTCAAGAGATTGCGGTATTACTTGAACCTTTTCTTCCCGAAACAGCCAGCAAAATAAAAGAGCAATTTACCAAAGCCGAAATAAAATCAATCCCTTCCCTTTTCCCGCGCATCGCTTGACAAAATCATGTCCTTGCTGTTTAATAGACAAATCATCAAGAGAGTCTCATTTATATTTTATAGGTGAGACCGGCAACCGAAAGATAACGGTGCCAGAGAATGAGATCCTGAGCGAAGTCGAAGGATAAATCTATTACCTCTTGTTGATCAAGAGGTTTTTTTATTTTATGAACGATTTTATTTTTACATCCGAATCGGTTTGCGCCGGACACCCGGACAAAATTTGTGATTCAATTAGCGATGCAATTTTAGATGAAGTTTTAAGGCAAGATCCAACCGGCAGAGTTGCAGCTGAAACTATGGTAGCTTTTAATAAAATTTTCGTGGTTGGAGAAGTTACTACAACCGCAAAAGTCGATTATGAAAAAGTTGCCAGAAAAAGAATCAGAGATTTAGGCTACACAAATCCTCTCTTTGATTTTACCGATCAATCACCCATTACGTTAGACATTCATGAACAATCACCGGGAATTGCAAAAGGCGTAAAAGTAAAAGGCGCCGGAGATCAGGGAATGATGTTCGGTTTTGCCTGTAGGGAAACAAAAACATTAATGCCTCTTCCTATTACTATTGCTAACCGCTTGGCCCAAAGACTGGATGAAGTTAAGAAAAAAACTCTTCCATTTCTTCGCCCCGACGGAAAAACACAAGTTACTATTGAGTACAAAAACGGAATTCCTTATAAAGTGCTACAAGTTGTCATTGCAGTGCCTCATGACGAAAAAAAGAAATTGCCTGAGGTTAAAGCAGCACTCTATAAAGAAGTTGTTGAAAAAGTTTTGGATGAATATGGTTTTAAAGTTTCGGAAAAGGATTTTATTGTCAACGGCACAGGGCTTTGGCACATGCCCGGACCGGCAACCGACTCAGGCCTAACCGGCAGAAAGATTATCGTTGACACTTACGGTGGATACGCCAGAGTTGGCGGCGGAGCTTTTTCCGGCAAAGATCCAACCAAGGTTGATAGAAGCGGCGCATATGCGGCAAGATTTTTAGCCAAACATGTTGTCAAGGAAAAATTAGCCGATAAAGCCGAAGTAAGACTTGCCTATTTTATCGGCGCTAAAAAACCGGTAATGCTTGAGGTTGAAACTTTCGGAACAGAAAAAGCACCAATAGAATTTATTAGAAAATTTATGAACGAAATTTTAGACACATCCGTACAGGGAATAATTGATACCTTAGATTTACAAAAACCAATTTATCTTGCTACTTCAGCTTACGGACATTTTGGCCGCCCCGAATTCTCCTGGGAAAAATAATTATTTTAAATAATCCCTAGGATTCATTGCAGTTTTGTAAAGAATTGTTGTTCCTATTTGTTTATATTTTGTAATTACTCCCGCTTTCTCTAAATTCTGCAAACCTTTTACATATGGACTCCAATCTATTAGAAGATGTCTTGCGTCCCAATCGTGAGAAATATCAACAATTAAAAACTGCGGATTTCCAAACCATCTAAACCAATCGCATGTTTTTTGTCCGCAGGGAGAATTTTTCGTAAATGAATCTTGTTCCGGATAAAGCGTATAAATTTCATTCCTGTGAGCAATATGCGGAGTAATATTATTTTGTGAAACTACTGAAGCATTTTTAGGAAGATCATTATCGATAACTAAATTTATGCTTTTTATGGCCTGGGGCTGCGTCCAAAACCATTGTTTAGTTAAATAACTTAAAGGCAAATGCAAAACAAACTGCACAAGCATTGTGGAAATAATTAGATATAAACCAATGTACCATTTATTAAGTCTTTTAAATCTTCCAATCGCTAATATTACCGACCAGATCAGAAATGGCGTAAGCGTTATTCTGTAATGCCCAAATAAACCTTGTGCGGCAGGGAGATTACTGCCAAACATAAAGTATGTCGCAAGATCCCCTAAAGCCGGCAATAAACTCAGAGGTGACAAAAGCGGTAAGAATCCGAAAGATAGAAGCGAATATAAATAAACCTGTAAATTCTCCGAAGATTTAAAAAGATCCAATGGATTAAGACTATTTATTGTTCCATTTTGTGCTGCATAAAGATATTTAACATGCATAATCTGCGGAAAGAAAATAAAGAAAATAAAAAGTAAATATGCAATAGATGCTGCCATAAAAAACGCTAACAGCTTTGTTCTTTGCCTTATAAAAAATACAAAAGATGTAAGAAATGTTAATAGCGCAATATTTTCTTTAGCGGTAATCGCCAGAAAGAAAAATATTATCGAAGGAACTTTCTTTTTAATTTCTAAGAAATAAATAAACCACATTAAAAAAGCTGCGGCAAAACTGGCGCTATGCACGTCAAACCAAATTGCATTCTGCACCCCATAAAATCCAAGATAGGCAAAAGTAAGCGCGGATCCGATAAAAACACTTAACTTTTTCTTTCTTGCAAGAAGATAAACAGCCACCCCCGAAAAACAAAACCAAGCATTTCTCACCAGAATAAGCATCACGGGACTACTCCAGATCCAATATGCCGGTGATATTAATGCGTACACTAATTCTACATGCGTTGCTAACTTTACCTTTGTCGGTAAGGGATCAATTGTTGCAACAGGAAGTTGAAAAGTACTATACCGCCAAACCGTTTGATCATTTATTCCTAAGTCATAACCAAATGATCCGTAATTTTCATGTCTAACAACCGCAAGAATACTAAACCCAATAAAAAACAAAATGCAAATAATATATGGTGTTTTTGAAGCTAATTTCCTAAGAAAAACGTTTATGTTTTCGGAAAGCATATTATAAAATTATACTTTATTTTATAATGATTAATGAAGCTGATAACGAGCTTAAAAATTCCTCTTGACTTCATAAAAAAATCGTCATATACTCGCATTAATGAAGAAATCAGGACCAATTATTGCAGTAATAGCAGTCATAATAGTAGTTCTTCTTGCCGCAGGTGGAATGTTTTTCTTAAAATCTTCAAAAGCGCCTGTTGCTACCACTCAAACAGCAAATACCCAAACAGCAAAGCCACAACAAACCACTAATTCGTTAAGAGGTACTATCGCAGGTCTTCTTTCCGGCGGGAAAACTGTCACTTGCCAAATTACTTATCCGAACAACAAGGGCACGGGAACAGTTTACGTTTCCGATAAGAAATTCGCCGGTGACTTTACAATGAAAGGCACAGATGGAAAAGTAACCAACGGACACGTAGTTTCCGATGGAACTTATATGTATATGTGGTCATCCGGCCTCTCGATGGGTATAAAAATGAGTCTAGTAGCTGCCAGAAGTGCGGCCAACAATACCCAGGCTAATCAAAGCATAAACATTAATCAAGACGTTGATATGCAATGCGGGCCTTGGATGACGGATACTTCAAAATTCGCCGTTCCTACAGATATAAACTTTAGAGACATGTCACAACTTTTCCAACAAGCTCAACCGCAAACCACAGGAACGGTTGTCCCGCCAACAGGAGCCGGAACAGGCGGAACATCGCCTTGCGATCAAATTACCAACGCAACTGCAAAAGCCGCTTGCGAAAAAGCCTTACAAGGCAATGGCTACTAAATCCATTTTTAAACCTAGTCACTTATTGAAAATCATTATTCAGTTTCTGTTTATTTTTGTTGGCTTTATGCTGCTTGGTTCCCAACAATTACATGGACAATTTTACTTACTTTCAATCCTTGGAGTTTTAATGATGCTATTTGGGTTATTTGGGATAAGAGAAAAACCAAAGAAGACTTCTAGTATCCCAAAATAGACCTGCGGTTGTTATTTGTTTTATCATCCGGCCAGGTTTTAAAATGCGCATGAACAGAAGTACCGTTTTTGCGAAGGTACCCGTTTTGATATCTAATCATTCCTCCATGCTTATAAATCCGGTGACTATGCACACCTACCATATCTTCGAGCCAAATATACTACTTTAACAATTTAAATTCAAATTCCGGGGGCTTATTTTATAAAGATTATCATTACTTGACTAGTAAACTCGCAAGTATTTCAAACTATTTTATTTTATGAATGTTATCAACATTCCGATTGCGGCGGCGCCCATACCTATAAATGTTGCCCAAACTAGAGTATTGGAAAGTAACCCGCTTTTATACTCGCCCATTATATTTTTATTTTTGGCAATTAATCCAATAATTAAAATTAAAGGAACAGCCACCACTCCATTTATGACAGCTGCAAAAACCAAAGCCTGAATTGGATTTATACCAATAAAATTAATCATTAAGCCAATTAGCGTTGCGATGGTTATGACACCATAAAACCCATGGGCTTTTTTTAACTTTTGGTTTAATCCCTCTTTTAAATTAAAAGCTTCGGCAAATGCATATGCGGCGGATCCGGCTAAAATTGGTATTGATAAAAATCCAAGCCCCAAGACACCGACTGCAAAAATTACTTTCGCGAAATATCCGGCATTTGGAAAAGTACTAACTAAAGGCTCTAAAGCCTTGGCTGCATCCGCGGCAGTTTTTATATTCGTAATCCCATGCGCGTTAAGCACCGTTGCCGTAACCACAATTATTGACCATGTGCCAATTTCGGAAAAAAGCATTCCGGCAAAATTATCAATACGCAGATTCCTAATAAACTCTTTACCAATATGCGGCATGCCATTCCGTCTTAGCAAATGATCCATCTTTTCTTCCTCCGTCTCTTCCGACGCTTGCCAAAAAAACATGTACGGGGAAATTGTCGTCCCCAAAACTCCGGTAATGATAAACAAAAATTGAAAATTGAGCTCAATGTGCGGCATAACAGTGGCTTTTAAAAGCGTAAGCCATGGTTGCGAAACAATAAAAACAGTAACCGGATACGCGAATAAGGATATACATAACCATTTAAGAATTTTTGAATAAACCTTATATGACGTGAATATTTCCAAAACAAGAATTGAAACAGTAAATATTAAAGTAAGTAATACGAAACTTATCGGAATAATCAAGTGCGCTGCTGCTGCCATCGCGCCTATATCCGCCCCGATATTAATGGTATTAGCTACCACCACCAACAAAACAACTGCGTAAAGAACTTTTTTGCTGTAATGAGTTTTAACAACTGAAGATATTCCTTTTCCGGTCACGGCTCCAATCCTGGCGCATGCTTCCTGGACTGCCGCCTGGAACGGAAACATAAAGAGAGCGGTCCAAAGCTGTCCGTATCCGAACTGCGCGCCGGTCTGGGAATATGTAGCAATCCCCGATGGATCGTCGTCAGCCGCGCCGGTTATAATACCCGGGCCCAACAGCCCAAAAAACTTCTTAATTCTTTTTATCATCCACTCTTGATTGTTCCACAGGAAGATTTAAAAAGCAATCAAAATATTTAATTAGGATTTTTTCCTATTTTATATAAAACTGAATTGCCTTCTTCTTTATATTTTTTAATTACTCCCGCCGTTTCCATATTCTTTAAACCCGCAACAAAGTCCGGTCTATTTGCCAGAAAATGTCTTATATCCCAATCGGAAGATGTGTCAACGATGAGATATTCCGGCTTCCCGGCCCAGCGAAACCAATCGCAGGTATGTTTTCCGCAAGGAGAATTAATAACAAAAGTTTTTTTCTCGGGCCAAAGCGTAAATATTGAGTATCTTTCGCTTATATGAGGCGTAATGTTATTTTGAGAAACAACCGGAGCGCTTACCGGAAGATAACGAAGAATATTGTTTATGTTTTTAACAGCCGCAGGCTCTGTCCAAAACCATTTTTTTGTTAAGTAAGTAAGCGGCGCATGTAATAAGTAAGTCAACCAAACCGCAAAGAATAAGATATACAATGCTAAGATTTTTTTATTTAAAAATCTGAATTTCGAAATGGCTAAAATGGTCGGCCAAATTAAAAGTATCGACAAAGTCACTCTATAATGCATAAAAATACTCTGCGCTCTTTCAGCAACTTCTCCAAAAATAAAGTAGTGGCTCAAATCTCCTAGGAATGGCAACAAAAACACCGGAGACAAAAGAGGTAAAAACCCATACCAGCTTAAACTATACAAAATTACCTGCCTTTTATCTCCAGTGTTAACAAAATTAAGAAGATTCATGTTTGATAAGAAACCATTCTTAACAATATCTCTGTTTGCAAGCGGAAGACTTGGAAACCACAAGAAAAAGGCGGCATAAAAATAAACCAGAGAAACTAACATCAGAACTAAATCCATTTTTTTTCTAGTAAATACAAAATGGGAAAAAGCGATTAGAAAAGTTAAAATTGCTATATCCTCTTTTGAAGTTATTGCTAAAAAAAAGAACAGAAGAGTTCCCCATCTGTACCCTTTATCCAAAAAGTAAATGAAAAAAGCCAAAAAAGAAGCTGCAAAAACCAAGCTATGCACATCTGCCCAAATTGCATTTTGTATTCCGTAAAAAGAAAAATAACTTATCAGAAGAGCTAAGGAAAGCAAGAGATTAATTTTATATTTTTTCATTAGTAAGAATACGGGGATTCCGGATACTGCAACAAATAAGCTTTGCAAAACCAGTAAAATTCTGGCATCGTGGAAAAACCAATAAAAAGGGGAAAGAAAAATATAGATAAATTCGATGTGGTCATAAAAAGCCGGAGTAAATGCATATGTACTAATCGTTGAAATTGCGTTTTTGAAGTTTGAATATTCCCAAGTATATTGACTAACGATTGCCAGGTCATATCCGGATAAAAAATGACTGTGCCTAATTAATGACAGAGTAAGATAGGCAATAAAAAAGAAAAAACAAATAAATAATCCTGCATAAGTACCTTTATTAATTTTTGATAAAAACTTCATGATTGATATCATTATAATCCAACTTTAAGTATAATATCATTATGATCGATGCACATTGTCACCTAAACTTTAAAGCTTTTAGCGAAGACTACGACAAAGCCATACAAAGAGCATTTGACAAAGGGGTCGAAATAATTATTAATACCGGAACCTCGATCGAATCAAGCATAAAAGCTATTGAACTCGCTCAAAAATACGCAAATTTATATGCAATCATTGGGATTCATCCTCATCATTCAGATAAAGTTGAAAAAGGCTGGGATGAAGAAATCGGAAAGTTAGCGAAGATGCCAAAAGTCGTCGGAATCGGTGAAATCGGCATGGATTATTATAGCTATAAATCCAATGGAATTGTTGATTCTAAAATCCAACGCAATATTTTTGAACGGCAAATCGAAATTTCTATTGAGAAGAAACTGCCACTACAAATTCATGGACGGCACGCGGGAAAAGACATTCTTGAAGTTATATCCTCCTACAAAAATAAACTTTTAGAAATTCCGGGCATGTTTCATTGTTTTGCCGGAAACATTGATTACTTAAAAAAAGTCTTAAGTATGGGTTTTTATGTCGGATTTGATGGAAACATTACCTATGAAGGATTGGCCCCCGGAGAAGATACTGCCTTGTCAGACCTTGTTGAATACACTCCTCTTGACAGGATAATTACCGAAACAGATTCACCGTATCTTACGCCTATTCCCTACCGCGGTGGCAGAAATGAGCCTTCTTATGTTATAATTGTGGGTAATTCCATAGCAAAAATAAAAAATACTTCATTTGACGAGGTGGACAAAGTAACGTCAGACAATGCCCGCAAAATTTTTAAATTATGACAAATTTTTTTAACACAATTTTTACGCGATATCCAATAAAAACAAGGCGGTCTTTGGAAATAATGCCGGGGTTCGTATCCTGGTTTTTAATTCTCTTCCCGATTTGGGGCTCATTTCTAATTCCTACAGCTGTTGCCTACTTTATTTTATTTTTTGATGTTTACTGGTTTTACAAATCATTTTCTCTCGCAATAACCGCTTTTATTGCCTCAAAAAAGATTAAGGAAGCGGAAAAATTTGACTGGTTAAAAGAAACAAAGCCGCTTGAAAACTTTGAGAAAGTAACACACATCGCCGTCATTCCTAACTATAAAGAAACGCTGGAAAAATTAAGGAAAACTGTTGAAAGTATCGCCGATCAAACATTTCCCGCAAAAAGAATTTATGTAGTTTTGGCCATGGAAGACAGGGAAATTGAAGCTAGGGAACGGGCTAAAAAACTAATCGATGAATTCGGAGATAAATTTGGAGGAATATTTGCAACTTATCATCCGGATATCGATGGCGAAGTAAAGGGCAAATCTTCGAACGAGGCATTTGCCGGAAAAACTGCTTATGAAAAACTAGTTAAAACGGGAATTATAGATCTTGACTACGCAACTATTTCTTCCGTTGATGCTGATTCTATTTTTGATAAACAATACTTTTCTTATCTTTCCAATAAATTTTTAACAGACCCTGAAAGGTTTAAAAAATTCTGGCAATCTGCAAATGTTAATTACAATAATTTCTGGAGCGTTCCGGCTCCAATTAGAGTAATCGCTTTTTTTGGCAGTCTTTGGAGAACTGCCCTTTTGGTTCAAAAAGATAGGCTTGTTTCAAACTCAACCTATTCTCTTTCGTTTAGGTTAATGCATGAAATCGGTTACTGGGATACAGACGTCATTCCCGAAGATTACAGAATATTTTTCAAAGCTTTCTTTGCTAAGGAAGGACAAGCCTTTATGGAACCTATATTCTTAAAAACATCAATGGATGCTCCACTTTCGTCTTCTTACATGAAATCTTTGAAAAATAAATATCAGCAGGAAAGACGTTGGAGCTGGGGAGCATCGGATGATGCTCTATTTGTAAAATGGCTCCTAACAGTACCAAACGTACCAATCGCCCGAAAAACCATGATGGTTTTTAATGTTTTAATTGACCATTTCCTCTGGCCCGTAAACTGGTTTATAATAACTATAGCAGCTAATATTATGCCTTTTGTAAACCCTGTTTTTTCAAGAACAACCTTAGGTTATAATCTACCGCGGCTTGCGGGTTTCATCTTAACCATTTGTCTTTTGGCAACATTTATGATGCTTATAATCGACTTTAGACAAAGGCCAAAACACAATGCCCCTTCCAAAAAAAGACAACTATTATTTCCTTTGGAATTTTTACTTCTTCCAATAGTTGGTTTTTTCCTATCCGCACTACCTGCTTTAATTTCGCATACTCAACTAATGCTTGGCAAAAGACTTGAATATAAAGTTACGGAAAAACTTTGAGACAATATAAATAATTTATGAAGATTTTAGCAAAGCTTGAGAAAAGTTTTGACTCTTGGTTTTTAATAATTATCTCCCTTGTCTTCTTTTTATTAAGGCTTCCCTCTCTTTTTGAACCGGATTGGTACGGTGATGAAGGAATATATCAAGTCTTAGGGATCGCCATTAGAGCAGGTAGACTATTATACAGAGATATTTTTGATAACAAACCGCCTCTTCTCTATCTTCTTTATAGTCTTGTTTCATCGGACCAATTTCTAGTTAGATCGATTTCTCTTGTCTTTGGATTAGTTAGTGTTTGGATATTTTTTTATCTATCAAAAAGGCTATTTAATAATCCAAGGATAAGCTATATTTCAACCGCCCTTTTTGCTGTTCTTTTTGGCCTCCCGTTAATTGAGGGTAATATCGCCAACGCCGAAAATTTTATGCTTCCCTTAAATATTTTAGCCGGCTTCCTGGTATTAAAGTCTCTTGACACTAAAAAAATTAATCAAAAATATATGATCTTATTTTCTGCCGGTCTTGTGTTAGGGATTTCTTTTCTTTTTAAAATTGTCGCCGTATTTGATTTTACCGCTTTTTTTGCATTTCTATTTTTTGTTAATTATTCCAAAAAACTTCTTGAGATTTTTAAGCTTAAAAATCTCATAATCGAAATAAAAAATCTACTTCCGCTTATGATAGGTTTTGCAATACCGATTGTAATAACAGCGCTTTACTTTACTTTAAATCACGCGTTATCCAATTTCTTAACGGCAACTTTATTTAGTAACGTCGGCTATGTCGGCTCCGGCAATAAATTAATTATTCCGCAAGGATTTTTGATCCTTAAATTAATTCTTCTTGGAGTATTTTCATTATTTATTTTTTACAAAAGAAAAGTTTTCGAAAACTCTTTTATGTTTGTTTCGCTATGGCTTGCTTTTTCCCTCTTCGATGCTTATTTTTCGCAAAGGCCATATACACATTATGTTTTAATTTTGCTTCCCGCACTTTGTTTGATGTTTGGTTTATTTATGCTTAATAAAAACTTTTCAAAGCTTGCGGGAATATTAACAATTGTTTCGTTTATTGCTATTTTATTGAGTTTTAGTTTTTACATAAAAACCGTTTTTTACTATACCAATTTTATTTCTTTTGTAATTGATGGAACGCATGTTACCTCATATCAAAAGTTTTTTGATGCCAGCACACCCAGAGACTATGAAATCGTAAGCTATATAAATTCCCATGCCAATCCCAAGGATAATATTTTTATCTGGGGTAATAATGCACAAGTCTACTATTCAACCAATAAACTTCCGCCGGGAAAATATACTGTTGCTTATCATATTACGGGCTATAAAGACGGATACAGTAATACCCTAAAAGGATTACAGCTTAGCAAACCAAGATTTATCGTAGTTATGCCAAATGTCAGTGCATATCCATTTTCTCTTTCCAATTACATCCAAAGCATGAATATTGATAATGTAATTATTTATGAAAAAATTAATAAATAATATAAAAGCAGACAAGTTGGCTTTCCGGGGCTTTATCATTAGCTTGTTGTTAACACTTTTAACTGTTCTGTACATTCTTTTGAATTATTCAAATCTTCCTCCTATTATTCCTATTTTCAATCAGCTTCCTTGGGGAAACAACCGCCTCGTTCCGATAAATGGCATTTTTATTCCGGTTATTGTATTCACTGTAATTTTTATTTTTAATATTATATTTACTTCTATCGTTTATCCTAAAAGTCCGTTGATTGCCAGAATCGTCGCCGCCGTAACACTTATTCTGGCAATGATGAATTTGTTATTTATAGTTAGAACTATTCTCAAAATCGCTTAATGCAAAACTTCAATTTAATTATATTTTTCCCGCTGCTTATTTCCTTTCTTGCGACTGTAATTGCTACGCCTATCTGCCTTATATTTCTTAAAAAATTTAATATCGTCGATGATCCAAAAAAGCATAAACATCCGGCAATGATTCACAAAAAACCAATTCCTAGAGGCGGCGGGATTCCGCTTTTTATAGGAGTACTTGTTGCCAGCCTTATCTTTTTGCCAATGACACAAGCGATTCTGGCTATATTAGTTGCTTCCTTTGCTTCTCTTTTTATTGGCATACTAGATGATAAATATGATATTTCTCCCTATATACGGTTTTTAGTAAATATCGCTTGCGCGGTTTTCGTTGTGGCCTTAGGTGTAAATATTCCTTTTATAACTAATCCCTTAGGTGGAATTTTATATCTTAATCATATTACGATTCCGTTTTGGCCGGGAAGCGCGGTTTCTTTCTTAGCGGATTTAATTGCAATTCTTTGGATCGTCTGGGTTATGAATATGTTGAACTGGAGTAAAGGCGTTGACGGACAGATGCCGGGAATTGTGGCAATTTCAGCAATCATCATTGGCACTTTAAGTCTCAGATTTTCCCCCCTTGATCAAACAAGCACTACCGCGGCAACCTTATCTTTTATAATTGCCGGCGCATCACTTGGTTTCCTGGTTTTTAATTTTTATCCGGCAAAAATATTTCCGGGTTATGGCGCAACCGCTTTATATTTAATGCTTGCGGTCGCTTCAATTCTTTCTGGGGCAAAACTGGCAACAGCAATTTTAGTAATGGGAGTTCCCATGACTGATGGATTATTTACAATTACCAGACGCATTCTATCCGGCAAATCCCCTTTCTGGCATGACAAAAAACATCTCCATCATATTCTTTTAGATTTAGGATTTGGACAAAGACGGATCGCATTATTCTATTGGACTATTTCCGCGGTATTAGGCACGCTTTCCCTAGTTTTATCAAGCAAAGGAAAGCTGTTTGCAATAATAATGCTTGTAATTTTGGTCGGAGGTGGTATTCTATTTCTGCATTTATTAACAAAATATACCAATGATAAAACTAGCATATAATTTATTACGACTTGTAAGACCCCGCCAATGGGTGAAAAACCTGGCAATTTTTGCCGCAATTACTTTTACCGGCGAACTTTTCGACCCCTTGGTTTTGCCCAAAGTAGTTTTAGGTTTTTTTGTGTTTTGTGGACTAGCCAGCGCCACTTACATTATCAACGATATTTTTGATGTCAAAAAAGATAGACTTCATCCATTCAAAAGATTTAGGCCAATTGCCCACGGAGACGTCCCTATTCCTTTTGCGGCTATCCTTGCGGTAATTTTAATAGTTGGTTCTTTACTAATCGCTATTAGCATCACGCCTGCATTCTTCGTTCTAACTATAGTTTATCTTTTGATTCAATTTTTATATTCTTCTTTCCTTAAATCCTTAGCGGCAATTGATATTTTAGCCATTGCTGCGGGATACATTTTAAGAGTTTACGCCGGAGAATTTGCCAGTGGATTTCATATTTCAGTTTGGCTTTTGCTAACCACTATTTCCATTTCACTTTTCCTAGCTGTTGGCAAAAGACGATCGGAATTAACTTTATTATCCCACGGAAAAGACGCGGATGTCGCCTCAATTAGAAGCTCTCTTTCTCATTATTCGGAAAAACTTTTGGATGTTTACGCATCAATTTTTGCAACCTCAACTTTTATTACTTATTCTCTTTTTACATTCTTGGAAAACCCGGGCGGATTTAAACTTTCGTTCGGAACAATACCCTCTGATTTTTTACCCGCTTTTTTTCAGAGGAAATGGCTAATGATTACCATTATTCCGGTTGTTTATGGATTAATGCGTTACTTGCAGGATATTTACGAAAAAGATGAAGGAGAAAGCCCGGAAAAAGTTTTGTTTTCCGATAAGCCTTTACTTGCTACCGTTATGATTTGGGCAATCTTAGTCGTTCTCTTAGTCTACTTCATCAACCCAAGTTAATTTTGTTATAATTTGCTCGTGGATAATTATCAAACAAAACAACTTGAATTAATTTCAAAAATCGAAGAAAGTTTTAAAAAGGGCCAGCAAATTTCAACTCTTGTTACACCTGTTTCTGATTACACAAATGATAATAGAATTTGTTTGACCACAGTTGCCTTTATTCCGCAAGATATTGAGAAAAAAATAATAAACGATATTATTAATCCTTTAAAAATGGCAGATCCTGTTCAATATTTTTATATTCCAAACTCATTTCATATAACCATAAATAATATCCGCACTATCGAAAACCCGCCTTTATTTAATGACGAAGACATTGAAAAAGCATGCGAAGTTTTTGGAAAAGTTATTCCCAAATATCATCCGTTTACCGTTGATCTTAAAAGGCTTTTTGAACTACCAACGAGCCTTGCGATCTGTGCATTTTCGGATGAAACCCTTGGCAATTTAGCTTTAGAATTAAGGATGGAGCTTAAAAAGATAGGTGTCCCGGATAATAAAACTTATGCGGATGAGCATGTAGTTATTGGGAGCACAACAATCGCAAGATTTACAAAAACTCCAAATCTTGAATTTAAACAAAAAGTAAATGTATTAAAAGAAATAGAAATAGGAAGTTTTAAGGTAAATAAAATTTCCTTAATTACAACCAACGCCGTTTGCCATCCCTCCAAAACAAAAATCATCGAAGAATATTTACTCAACTAAAACCTTTGTGATAATTTTTCATTTTTGTTAGAATTAGCATTAAGTAATCACCATGAACCCAAAAGTAAATGTAGATATTCTAATAATAAAAGACGGTAAAATTCTCTTGGGTCTCTTAACTAAAAAATGGGCTTATCAAGGAATTCAAGTTTATGGCGTTCCGGGAAAAGATATCCGATTTAACGAAAAAATAGAAGCAACAGTCAAGAGAAATATTAAAGAAGAATTTGACTGTAACGTAATAAAACAAAAAATTATTTCCGTTAATGAAAATTTTGCTTTGGGAAATCATTATATCGGAATTGGAGTTTTAGCGGAAATTGATGGCGAACCAAAAAATTTAATTCCTGAAGATTGGGAAAAATGGGAATGGTTTGATAAAGAAAACCTGCCTAAAAATTTATTTCCCGCCGCCAAAAACCTCATCGAGTGCTATCTAAACAATAAATTTACCGTTTAAGATATGTCTACTGTTTCTGGGCGTATTGGGAGCTGATCCAGCCTGATTTTCCGTTTACCAATTTGATCTGATACCAACCTGTTTTTTCATCTAATAATTGATAAGTTTCTCCGGGCTTAACTTGCGCAACTTCCGCGCCGTTTAAAGAAGCCTGATCCCTAACTCTTAAAAATCCTGTCGGAGTTTGTAATATTAACACTTTAGCAACAGGAAGCGCCGCTGCCGCGGTTGCGGCCGACGGAGAGGAAATCTGCGCTGCCGAGGCAGTTGCAAAATCAGGATTAATTCCTAAGAAAATCAGCGTATCAAGCTTATATCCCAAAACCGTTCTTACTCTAATAATTTTATCCTTATATCCCTCCTTAGTAAGTTTTAATTCATGATCCGATTCGGTAATACCGGTTAAAAGAATCGGTGTTGGTCCCTCCAAATTATTATCTAAAAAAACATCTGCCATATCCGGAAAAGTTACGGTTGAAATTTCCGTATCTTTTTTATTAGTAATTGGCGTAAGGCTAATAATGCTTCCACTGCCAACTCCTTGTGGCCCAAAAGTATTATCAACTACGGTTAAAACTTTAGGTGAAATAGTTATTTTCTGCTCGAAAGGCTCAAAATTTCCGGTGGTCGAAACAAGCTTAATCGTATAGTCACCTGAGATAAGCATGTCTTTTAATTCACACTTACAAAGCGGAGTTTGCCCGATTAAGTTATTATTTAAATAGACTTTTGCCTCCGGAACAGATGTAACCTGCAACGCTCCTTTGCCTTTATTTTGGTTTAGGAAAAATATAACAATTGAAAAAATTAAAACAACGATTACAAACGGAGCTAGAATGAATAAGAACTTCTTCATAAAACATTTTCCATTATATCTCAAAAGCGCTTACAAAAAAACCGCCTATTGGCGGCTTAAAGATTCCAACCATTGAAGTTTAGTAACCCATGCCGCCGGGCATTCCACCGCCTGGCATACCTTGAGGTTTCTCTTCCGGAATATCTGTAACCAAAGCTTCTGTCGTTAAAACCATCATTGCAACACTGACGGCATTTTGTACGGCTGACCTTGTGACTTTTGCCGGATCTATGATACCGGCTTTAATCATTGAACCATATTCCATAGTCATAACATTAAATCCGTAGTCGTCTTCTTTGGAGGCCTCAACTTTTGCTAAAACAGCCGCTGAATCCTCACCGGCATTGTCCACAATCTTTTTAATCGGCTCTGTTAATGCTTCCGAAAGAATATTGACACCGATTATTTCATCTTTTATTGTTAAGCTTTTAGCAAGTTTAGTAAGCGCGGCCCTTGCCCGAAGCAGTGTTACTCCGCCTCCGGGAACGATTCCCTCTTCCAAAGCGGCTTTAGTTGCGGCAACAGCATCAATTACTCTTTCCTTTTTCTCTTTCATTTCAAGTTCGGTTGTTGCGCCGACATTAATTACTGCAACTCCACCCGAGAGCTTAGCTAATCTTTCCTGTAGTTTTTCTTTATCAAAATCAGAAGTAGTTGTATCCATTATTTTTTTAATTTGGGCAATTCTGGCTTTAAGCGCTGCCGGATTACCTTTTCCGCCGATTATTCTGGTAGTTTCTTTATCTGCCCAAACTTTATCCGCTCTTCCACAATCTTCAATTGTAACAGAATCAAATTTTCTGCCTGTGTCTTCGGAAATTACTGTTCCACCGGTCAAAATAGCAATATCTTCCAGCATTTCTTTTCGTCTGTCTCCAAATCCCGGAGCTTTAACTGCTAAAGTATTAAATGTCCCTTTTAATTTATTAACCACCAAAACTGCCAGTGCTTCACCTTCAATATCATCGGCAATTATGACTAAGTTTTTGGAAACTTTGACCAAACTTTCGAGGAATGGTAATAATTCGTTAAGCGCCGAGATTTTTTTGTCTGTAATTAAAATATACGGATCTTCAATTTCGGCTTCCATTTTTTCAGGATTAGTAACTAAATACGCCGAGGCATAGCCTTTATCAAATTCCATGCCCTCTTTGTAATCTACATATAATTCAACACCTTTTCCCTCTTCAACCGTAACTACTCCGTCTTTTCCGACTTTATCCAGAGCGTCAGCGATAAGCTTTCCAATTTCTTCGCTTTGCGCCGAAATTGTGGCTACTTTTGCTACATCCGTATCTTTAACCGGCTTTGCCATTTCTTTAATTTTATTAACAATCTCTAAAACTCCTTTTTCCATGCCAATTCTTAAAATCATCGGATTTACTTCGGTATTAACTTTATCAAAACCTTTGTTAATAATTGATTGGGCTAAAAGTGTGGCTGTAGTTGTTCCGTCTCCGGCAACATCTGAAGTTTTTGAGGCAGCTTCTTTTACAAGCTGCGCGCCCATATTTTCAAACGGATCTTTTAATTCAATTTCTTTGGCTACCGACACTCCATCGTGGACCACGTTGGGAGCTCCCCACTTCTTGTCCAGCGCGACATTTCTACCTTTAGGCCCTAGTGTTGTAGTAACCGCATTTGCAAGCTGATCAACGCCTTTTTTTAAAGCTGCTCTTGCGTCTTTTGCGTATTTAATTTGTTTTGCCATAATTATTCAATAATCGCCAAAATATCTTTTTGTTCGACTAATACAAGCTCTTCGCCATTTAATTTAACTTTGTTGCCGCCCCATTCTTTGTACATTACCTTTTGCCCTACTTTTACAACCATTGGTTCTTTTTCTCCTTTTGGAGTCACTCTGCCCGGACCGGTTGCGATTATTTCTCCCATTGTCGGTTTTTCCTGAGCGCTGTCGGGCAAAATTATTCCACTGGCGGTTTTTGCTTCCGCCTCCAAACGTCTAATCAAAACATTATCAAATAGTGGTTTTAAGGTGTTTTTTACTGCCATAAGGTCAAAAAATATCACTCCTCGTAAGTGACTGCTTATTTATACAGCATAGGGAAACCTATTGTCAAGGGATATATTAAAATCGCTTGACACCACTACCTATATTAGATACCATTTAAGTATTAATTAATATGTCGGCTAAAAAGATCTTACTGATTGGCTTTATTTTCGTTCTTCTCGCAGCGATTCCCCTAACGGTTTATCTAGTCCAACAAGAACAAAAAACCAAAAGCGGAGCGCAACAAAATACCACCATAAGCCTTGATCCGGCAACTAAAACTATTAATGTTACCGATAATTTTGCCAATGACGTTTTTAGTCTGGATGCTAAAGTTTTCCCGGGATCTGGGGCAACTGCCGCCAACCAAGTCTCTTTTGTAAAATTTACAATCACTTATGATCCCACTTATCTTGCAACCGTAGCTGCGGGAACAAGCTGCTCAAATCCTAATTTTGTCAATGATGCTTTTTGTCCAAACACGAGTAAATTCCCCAATGTTGAGCAAGGACCTATTTATGACACAGGTAAAATTACCATCTCCCTTTCAACCGGTAATGATTCTACAAAAGCAATTACCGATCTGGAAACTGCCGGAACAGTTTATTTTAAAGTTATAGCCGCAACTAATGAAACCGATGTTCAATTACCCAAAGATACTGCTCAAGTATTAGCGATCGGATCAAATGAACAGTTTAACGAAAACGTTTTATTAAATACTCAGCCGGCTAAAATAGCCGTCATCCTGGGAAATGCGGCCAGTCCAACCGATTCGCCAACACCAACGTTAACGTTAACACCAACGCCAACCGGTACTTCTCAAGCAACCGGCCCAACCTGCACAAGTCTTAGCGCAAGTCCGTCAAATAGCGGAACTGCCCCTTTCAGCGTTAACTTAACAGCGGTTGGACAAAGCAGTAATTCAACAATCAGTAAAATCACTTTTAATTTTGGTGATGGACAAAACCAAGACATAACCTCATCTTCGGGGATAGGCACAAATTCAGTTAGCGTATTACAATCCCATACTTACACTAATGCCGGCAACTATACGGCAACTGCAGTCTTAACTGACGCATCCGGAAATGTCAGCCCAATCGGAAACTGCAGTCTGGCAATAAGTTCCAATGGCGCCGCAACAAATAACACCACAACAACAACTGTTGATAATAATACAACAGCCGTTGTCACCGCAACACCAACACAAACACCTGCAATTACTGAAACACCGCTACAAAATGAACAAACCGGACCGAAAGAAATAATTACAATTGGCTCAATCGGGGCAATTATCACGGTCATTGGAGCAGTACTACTTTTAGCCCTTTAATTCTGAAGCATTGAAAGAAGCGCTTTTTGGGGAATTTCCACTTTTGAAACGCTAATCATTCTTGATTTTCCTTTTTTCTGCGCTTCCAAAAGCTTGTCTTTTCTGGTTCTATCTCCACCCGACATTTTTGCCAGAACATCTTTTCTGTAAGGAGAAATTTCAGTTCGGGCTAAAATCTTGGCTCCGATTGCCGCTTGGATAATTTGTTTAAATTGTTGTTTTGGCAAATTCTCTTTAAGCTTTTCAACTTTTTCTCTTGCCACATACTCCGCTTCATCACGATATACAAGCTCCGATAAAACATCTATTACATTTTCATTTATAAGAATATCCATCTTAGCTAAATTAGCTTTTCTATAATCTGTTATTTCGTAATCTAAGCTGGCAAAGCCTTGTGAAACACTTTTAAGCTCAGACGATAATCCTCTAATAAACATTGAATAAGGCATTTCGTATTTTAAGACCGCATTGTGCTTATGGTATAAAATGTCTAAAAGATTTCCTTTTTTATTTTGGGCCACCGTCATTACCGCGCCGACATAAACTGATGGAACAAAAATAGTTAATGCCATATAAGGTTCGGAGATCTCGCCATTTTCTTCTTCCTTGTATAAAACTCTCGGCATAGTTAAAAGAGGATCTACTCCACTTTCTTGCTTTAATCTTTCTTTAACAATCTCGGCATGTAAAAGTCCTAAGAAACCAACTCTAAATCCACTGCCCAAAAAAGCCGAATATTCATTGGCAACTGTCATTGAACCATCATTTAAAGAAAGTTTTGAGATTGCTTCACGAAGATGAACATATTCATTTGAAGTTTTTGGATAAACCCCAAAAAAGACCATCGGTTTTGGCATGGCATAGCCGGGTAAAGGCATAACACCTGTATTTTGCATATTCCCCTTTACGTTTTGAACTGTAATTGTATCTCCGACTCTTGTTTGTCTAATATCTTTTATTCCGGTCACAATGTAACCTATCTCACCGGCTGTAAGTTTATCTTTTGCCACTAAAAATGGTGAGAAAAAGCCAACTTCGGAAACATCAATTTTTGTTCTACTTTGAATAAACTCAATCTTATCTTGTTTTTTAACGCTTCCGTTAAAAAGTTTCGTAAAAATAACTACACCCCTATGCTCGTCAAAAACCGCATCAAAAACTAATGCTTTAAGAGGAGCATTCTCGTTTACCGTGGGCGCGGGGATTTTTCTAACAATTGCGCGGAGAAGCTCATCAACGTTCTCACCGGTTTTGGCGCTAACGTAGTAGATTTCTTCCTCTTTAAACCCGAATATTCCCACCATATCCTTAACCACTTCTGTAACATTAGCCGTCGGAAGATCAATTTTATTAATTGCCGGAATTAAAACTAAATTTTCTTTTTTGGCCGAATTATAATGCGCTACCGTTTGAGCTTGGACTCCCTTTGTCGCATCAACGAGTAGTATCGCGCCCTCACAAGCCGCCAGAGTTCTTGAAACCTCATAGGAAAAATCCATATGCCCCGGAGTATCAATAAGATCAAGAATATATTCTTCCCCGGCTAACTTGTATTTCATCCTAACCGGAGCCAGCTTAATAGTTATCCCTCTTTCGCGGGAAATTGGATTTTGATCAAGAAACTGTTCTTTTAACTTATCTTTTTGAACCGTATTGGTAACTTCCAAAAATCTGTCAGCCAACGTTGACTTACCATGGTCGATATGGGCGATGATGGCAAAGTTACGAATATTTTTATAAGACATACGAAGCCTATTCTACGGATTAACCACGGTTCCGTCAATCGTTTCCTCACTTTTGGTGAGAATTTGTCTCCAGTCTCCTACTTTTTTGAAAAGAAGAATAAACATTGAAGCCTCCTTAACATCAAAAAGCCAGGTTAGGAATAAGTAAAGTGTTAAACCGGCAGCGCTGGAAATTCCAGTTAAAAGAATAAGGTTAATTGTTTTAGTTGTATCGAATACTAACTGATCTAAAAGTTTTATTGGAATATATAAAGCAAACGCCGTAAAAGCGCTCGCCAAGAAAATCTTTGAGATAGTTTTCAAAAGCGACCTTTTGCCAAATCCGCCGATTTTTCTATCTAAGAAAATAAACAAAATTAAGAAATTAAGAATCGAAGCAATTGAATAAGCAATGGCTACGCTTTCTACTCCAAAATGATAAACAAAAATCGATACTGCTCCAAGCAAAACCATTAAAATAGTAGTTGCAGCACCAATAATCAGTGGAGTTTTGGTATCATGCAGCGCGTAGAATCCTCTTGAAACAAGATAGATAAGTGCTTGGGCAAAAATTGAAATACTAAAGTATGCTAACGTCCTACCGGTTAAAACTGTTGCCTGCCAGTCAAACTGTGCGGCTCCAAAAACCAGTCTTACAATTGGAATCCTTAAAACCAGGAAAAGAACCGAGAAAGGAAGGGCTATATAAAGTAATTGATTAAAACTGGTTACAAAAGTTGTTTTAAAATCTTCCAATCTTTCTCTTTCTTTAGAAAGAACCGGAAAAGCCGCTTGGGCAATTGCTTGACCAAATAGCGCCACCGGAGCAAAAGCTAATGTCTGAGCATAATCAAAGATTACATAACTTCTACCCGGATCGTGGAGAAAAGAAACTAAGGTAACCGTGATTATCGTTCCGATTTGAAAAATTGCGATGGAGATTGTTCTTGGCCAAATAAGTTTAAAAATATCTATTACGCCGGACGTTTTAATCCACTCTAGAGATAACGACGGGATAAAAGAAAAGCCCATTTTCTTAACAAAAGGCACTTGAGCCAAAACAAAAATAAGCGCGCCAAAAACAATACCGTAAGCAGCCGAATAGATCCCGACAAAAGGAGCCAAAAAGACAATTCCCAATATTATTCCTAAATTGTATAAAGCGGAAGCAAATCCCGGAATAAAAAAATGATTATACGATTGCAAAATCGCGGACAGGAAACTTCCGACTATAAAAAGCATTTCTCCAAAAATTACAATTCTTGTTAAATTGGCCATTAAATCAAGATCCTTTGCTGAAAATCCCGGAGCCATCAGCATTGAAAATTGTCGAGCGAAGATAAATAAAAATAATGAAAAAACCGCAAAAACCACAAGACTTAAGATTAAAAGCGTTGAGGCCACTTTATGCCCTTCGCTTTCTTTACCCTTAACTATATAATCTGAAAAAACAGGAATAAAAGCCGACGATAAAGCTCCAGCAATTAAAAGTTGAAAAAGAAAATCAGGCAACCTGGTTGAAGCAAGATAGACGCCTAACGTATTTGAAGCGCCGAAAATCGCAACTAGCAATCTTTGCCGGACAAGCCCTAGCATTTGCGAAAAAATAATCGTCGCCATTATTACAAAAGCTGCCGATAAAATATTCGTTTGACGGGCGAGCAGAAGATTAAGTCCTCGTCTCAAAAAGTCCTTTGACATAATTAATGTTGTTTTTTACAGTATAGCATGCTAAAATAGCCACATGCCAGTCATAAAATCAGCTAAGAAGAAATTAAGACAAGACATAAAACGGGAAAAAGTAAATAATCTTTTAAGAAGAGGGTTTAAAACAGCCATAAAAGAGGCTCAAAAAAGCAAAACTTCAGAAAAAATTAAGAAAGCTGTTGTGTTAGTTGATAAAGCTGTTAAAAAAAATCTAATCCATAAAAATAAAGCAGCCAGAATTAAATCAAGTTTAAGTAAACTTACCAAACCGGTCGTAAAAGCCAAAACTTCTCCAAAAGCAGTCGCAAAACCAACCCCAAAAAAGAAAACCGCAAAAATCAAGAAATAGGCTGTTTCTTCTTTGACAAACGCTCTCAAAAACCTTAGACTAAATCTAGTATGGCGAAAAATTCCGCTTCGATAAATCTGTTACGAAACGACAAAAAAGAGACTTTTGAACATATTATAAATTGGGCTGTAACTATTGGTAGAATTTTAATTGTAGTAGTTGAACTCGCAGCTCTTACAGCTTTTCTCTACCGGTTTACGCTTGACAATCAACTCCAGGATTTACATTCAAAAATAAAGCAGGAACAAACAATTATTGCATTTCAGAAAAAAAATGAAGATACGTATAGAAATCTCCAGGACAGATTATCTATTATTTCTTCTTTTGCCAAAAACGGAGATAAAAATCTAAAAACATTTGAAGACATTTTATCTTTTACTCCGGGCGGAATGACTTTTACAACCGTAGCATTTTCTCCATACGGCATGCAAATGGAAGCAAACGTTGAATCCGTAGCGTCACTTAGTACTTTTATTGCCAAATTAAGAGCATATCCTTCAATAGAAACAGTAAGTTTAGACAAAATCGAAAACAGAACATCAAATGCAATAATTACAGTTGGAATTTCAACGACCTTTAAACAATAAAAATATGCAATTCCCAACAATTAAAGACATTAAAAAAGCAACAAGTAAAGAAGAATACTCAAAATATTTGGCATTTATGCCTGATTTAAAACAGGAAAAAGCCAAAAAATTTACTACAATTGTTCTAACGCTAGCCGCATCTATTATCTTAGGACTTTTTGCTATAAATCCAACGCTTTCAACTATTGCAAATTTACAAAAACAAATCAATGACGATCAATTTGTTAATCAAAAATTAATAGAAAAAATTACCAATCTTTCTATACTTCAAGAGAAATATACACAACTTAAAGATAGCCTTTCCTTAGTTAATGAGGCGATACCAACTTCTACAGAAATTCCACCACTGGTGGCTGAAATACAAACTATTGCAAAAAATTCTAACGTACAACTTAATAATTTTCAAACATTTGTGGTTGATCTATCCGATAAAGAAAATATAAACAAACAGTATCAATCTTTCGATTTCGGCTTCTCCGGTGAAGGAACATATTCCAATATCACAAGCTTTATGAATCAGTTATTGAGCTTCCAAAGAATAATAGCGATTAGCAATGTGTCTATTTCTAAAATAAGTAACGGCGGAAAAGATAGTGAACTCTTACAATTGAATTTTAAAGGAATGGCTTTATTTAAAGAATAATTTTATGAAAAAAAAAGATATTTTAGTTATATTAGTTCCATCCTTTATATTTGCATGCGCTTGGATTATCTTTAGTATTCATCATAACATTGCTTCATCTACTATTTCCGAGGCTGTGAATATACAAATTACTCCAATTTCTGCTGATTTTGATACAAACGCGATAACCATACTTAAAAACAGACAGAACATCTTACCTACTTATGAAATGAATATTCCTGTTGAAAATATTGTTATACCATCTACTCCATCTGCCCAAACTACAAATATTTCCTTGCCCATCAGTTCTGGCAGCGCGCAATTAGCAACATCTGAAGGAAGCTTATCACAATGAAAAATAAATTTTGGAATAAAAAAATCCCAACACTGCTCGGAATTCTTTTTATTACGGTCGGCGTAGCCGTAACAACATTTCTGGTCAACCAAGGCTCTTTATTAAAATCCAATGCTAGCGCCACGGAACAACCGCAAAATGTGCGTATCACGAATGTTACCGATACTTCTTTTTCCGTATCATACGAAACCGATAGCCAAGTGATCGGTTCACTAAATTATGGAAAAGACAGCAAGCTTGGGCAACAAGCTCTCGATGATAGGGATCAACAAACTGGATCTTTAACTGCACATTCTATCCACAATATCACCGCAAGGGATCTTGAATCTCAAACAAAATATTATTTTTCAATAACCAGCGGACAAAATAACTATACTAATAATGACCAACTATTTGAAGTTACCACCGGGTCTACACTTTCAGATTCACCTCCCAAACAAAATCCAATGGGAGGAAAAATTACTCTTACTGACGGCAGCGCCCCAAAAGAAGCTATTATCTATATTACTGCCGACAACTCGCAAGTTATTTCCACTTTAGCAAAAAGCGACGGAACTTATATTCTTCCGCTTAATTCGCTCCGCGCAAGCGATCTTAATTCTTATTACACTTTTCCATCAGGCGCCAGTATAAAGATGCTTATTCTAGGAGATTCGTTAACTTCCAATGTTTCCCTATCTATTAATCAAATAAACCCAATCCCAACTGTTATACTTTCTAAAGATTATGACTTTAGGGAAAGCCAATCTTCAACGGCGGCGGCACCTCAAACTCTGGCAAGTTTTCCTTCGTTTTCAAGCACATCGTCAGCGTCGCAAATTTTGATTCTTAAAAAAGACCAGGAGTTTACCGACCAAAAACCGATGTTTAAAGGGGAGGGTTCGCCAAACGAAAGCGTTAGCATAACTATCCATTCCAATCAGCCGATTCAAACAACTGTCCAAACTGATTCTAATGGCAACTGGAATTATAGACCGGCAAACGACCTAACACCAGGAAATCATACGATAACAGTTCAAACTAAAAACGCCTCCGGAATTATACAGACCATTACTCAATCCTTTATTGTTTATGCGGCAGGACAACAAATACTTCCCGCTGTCCCCTCCGGATCGCCGACGCCAACATCTTCCCCAACGCCGACACCAACGTCAGCGCCTCTTCCTACTCAAGGAATATCACCTACTATAACTGTAACTTTGACTCCAACGCCAACAATTATAATTACATCCGTAAACACAATTAGCCCTACGCCTGTACAAACGCAAACAAAGGGAGGAATTACCGTTAACCCCACCAATACACCATTGCCTCCAACCGGTAATCCCTCTATAATAACAGCTGGAATTATTGGGGCTGCTATTACTACTGTCGGCAGTCTCCTTTTACTTCTAGCACTATGAGAATTGCAATAATCGGGGCGGGTTTTACCGGCCTTTCAGCTGCTTATGAATTAGTCAAAAAAAATCATGATGTGGTAATTTTTGAGAAAGATTCAGAAGCAGGCGGACTGGCAATCGGTTACAAAGAGAAAAATTGGGAATGGTCTTTGGAAAAACATTATCATCATCTATTTACTAATGACAAAAAAATCTTAAACTTAGCCAAAGAATTAAATTATGAGATAATTATAAAAAGGCCAAAAACCTCGGTGTTTGTTAAAAATAAAAGCTTTCAATTGGACTCGCCTATTACTGTACTTAAGTTTCCTCTTTTGACATTTTTTGAAAGACTAAGAATGAGCGCCACCATTGGCTTTCTGCGAATTAATCCTTTTTGGAAACCGCTGGAAAAGTATAACGCTTCTGAAATTCTCCCAAAATTTATGGGTAAAAAAGCTTACGAAATGATTTGGGAACCATTATTTCTTAACAAGTTTGGAAATTTTTCTAACAACATTTCACTCGCTTGGTTTTGGGCAAGGATTAAAAAACGTACGCCTTCTCTGGCTTATCCAAAAGGTGGATTTCTTGAATTTGCGAAAGCATTGACCAAGGAAATTCAGAAAAGAAAAGGCAAAATATTGTTAAATACGGAAATTCTTGAATTACAAGAAAGTGGAAAAGTATTAGTTAAATTTACTAACGGAAAAATAAATAAAGAAATATTTGATAAAATAATCATAACTACTCCGGCTTTTGTGTTTCTAAAAATTGCGCCACAACTTCCAAAAGAATATAAAGAAAGCTTAAATAAATTGCAAAGCCTTGGCGCGACAAACTTAGTTTTAAGACTTAATAAACCATTTTTTAAAGATAATACCTACTGGCTAAATATTTGTGAAAAAAACGCACCGGTAATGGCAATTGTTGAACACACAAACTATATGGACAAAAAATATTATGATAATGAATATCTTGTTTATCTTGGAAATTACAGAGCGATAAACGACCCTTATTTTAAAATGACAAAAGAAGAAATGCTAAAAAAATTTGATCCGTATTTAAAAAAAATAAACCCTGATTACGCTAACAATATTATTGGTTTTGAATTATTCAAAACGCCATTCGCGCAACCGATAATTTCAACCAACTATTCAAAAACTCTTCCTCCATTTATAACGCCTTTTAGAAACGTTTTCTTGGCCAATATAGAACAAGTTTATCCTTGGGACAGAGGAACAAATTATGCAGTTGAGCTTGGACAAAAAATCGCAAAAATAGCTACTTCTTAATGAAATTAATAAAACAAATTAAACTTATTTTTAAGAAAAATAAAGTTGAACTCTTGTTAATAATCCTGTCCTTAGTATTTTCCTGTTGGTTAATGTTTTCAACTTTCTCATATCAGAATGGCAACATGATGATTGCCTCAAAAGCATGGAGCGATTTCGCAAGCCACATCCCGTTAATCAGATCTTTCTCCTTTGGCAATAATTTTCCCCCGCAATATCCCTTATTTTCCGGACCTGCTATTAAATATCATTTTCTTTTCTATGCTTTCGTTGGATTACTGGAAAAAACGGGTATGCAGATTAATTACGCCTTAGATATTCCCTCAGCTCTAGGATTTTTCTTTTTAATGATAATGATTTATTTATTCGCTAAAGATATGTTTAAATCAAAAGTAGTGGCGGCTTTAAGTGTTTTATTTTTTATTTTTAACAGTTCACTCGTTTTCCTAAAATTTTTTACCTTGCACCCTCTCTCCGGTCATACATTATCTGACATTGTAAATAACTCAAAATTTATTTCTTTTGGCCCCTATGATCAAAGCGTAATTTCCGCTTTTTGGAATTTAAATATCTATACAAACCAAAGGCACCTTGCGCTTTCTTATGCGCTATCGCTTTTTTTGATCTACATAATTTTGAAGTTTAAAGAAAAAGATAAAAAAAATAATCTTAAAAAATCTTTAATTATTGGTATAATTTTAGGCTTTTCCTTTTTTCTAAACATGGCGGTTTTCATAATGACCATGCTTATTCTTAGTTGTATGTTTTTATTGTTTTCAAATAAAAGATTTTATTTATTAATAACTATTCTGATAAGTGGGATCATTGCTATTCCTCAATATCTTTATGTTCAATCCGGAGGTTCTTTTTTTAAACCATTTATAAACCCCGGATATCTGGTCATAAACCTTAATATTTTTAGTTTTATAAACTACTGGTGGCAAAATTTAGGGTTAAATTTCATTTTTATTCCATTAGGATTTATTATCGCCGCAAAAAATGAAAGAAAAATTCTACTCTCATTCTTATGCCTTTTTATTATTGGTAATTTATTTCAGTTTTCTCCCGAAATAGCAGCTAATCATAAATTCTTTAATCTTTTTGTAATCGTTGGGGCGATGTTCTCTGCTTATTTTCTCAATTTCTTATGGAAAAAACATAATTCGTTAAAACCATTCGTTGTGGTTTTTGCATTTTTATTAATTTTTTCCGGCATTATTGATTTCTTCCCTATTTTTAACGACCACGCTATTATGCTTTCTGATTATCCCGTAAACAAAGACATTTCCTGGATTATGAAAAATACTAATCCAAATGCGGTTTTTTTAAATACTCAATACCTTTACGATAATGCATCACTCGCCGGGAGAAAAATATTTTTAGGCTGGCCTTATTTTGCTTGGTCCCAAGGATATGATACATTAACTCGCGACAACTTAAGAAAGTCCTTATTAAGGACTAACAATCTAAACTTATTTTGCAGAAAAGTTAAACAAAATAATTTAAGTTATGTAGAAATATCTCCGACCCAAGATATAACTATTAATACAAATTTCTTCAATAATAACTTTCCAAAGGTTTACGAAAACCCGGCAACAAAGTTATCTATTTATAATGTAAACTTAGAATGCAAATGAGCGTGCAAGATATTTTTTATATTTTAAAATGGTTTTTGACATTTTTCGTAATAGGAATTACGTTTCTTCCATTAACTTTTACTATCTTTAAGGATTTTAAAGACAAGGGATATATTTTTTCAAAAATTATCGGTATGGCTTGTCTTTCATATTTTGTTTTTATTATCGGGTCAATAAGATTATTCAAATTCTCTGAAGTAACCGTAATCTTTTCACTTTTTATTCTCTTTATATTAAATTACCTCATATTTATATATAAAAATGAACACTTGTTACCAATAATTAAAAAACATATAAGATTTTTTTTAGTTGAAGAACTAATATTCTTAATCACTCTTTCTTTTTGGTCATTTATAAGAGCTCATGTCCCCGATATCCATGGATTAGAAAAGTTTATGGATTTTGGTTTTTTAAATTCACTTCTACGAACCGATTATTTTCCGCCTAAAGATATGTGGTATACGCCTCTTTCTATAAATTACTATTATTTTGGTCATTTAATCACCGCCGTAATCACAAAGTTAAGCTCTATTCCTTCATTTATTACGTACAATTTAATGTTAGCGACGCTTTTCGCGCTAACTTTTACAGCCACTCTCTCTTTAGGATTTAATCTTTTTGACAAACTGAAATTTTCAATTAAATCTATTTTTGCCGGGCTTTTATCGGCAATCTTAGTTTCTTTTGGCGGAAACCTAACTACAATCTATGCATTCTTTAGTCCGTATACTCCCGCAGATAAAGCTGTCCCTTTTTGGCAACTTACATTTTTACCTTTCAGTTTTCCGAATAGTTTTTGGTATCCAAACGCCACCCGCTTTATACCTTTTACAATCCACGAATTCCCTATTTACTCTTTTGTTGTTTCAGACTTACATGGCCATGTCTTAGATATTCCATTTGTGCTACTTACTATTTCAATCATTTATATTTTATTCAATAACAAAATAATTACTTTTTTAAATCTTGTGTTTTTATCCTTTATTTTCTCGATCATGTACATGACCAATGCCTGGGATGGCTTAATCTATCTCTTATTGGGATTTACAATTCTCATTGCGTACAATTTTTATCAAACAGGCAAAGGATGGGTCTTATCAAAAAAACATGCTGTTGAAACATTAAAACAATATCTAATCCTTTTATTAGGCTTCTTTGCTTTTTCTTTTACTTTTAATTTTAATTTTAAACCGTTCGTTTCTGGCATCGGAGTAATCTGCGCACCTAAATTTTTAACAAATATTGGGAAAATCGGTCCATTTCTTTTTGAAGCCAATCATTGCCAAAGATCTCCCTTGTGGCAACTCTTAATACTTTATGGATTTTTCTATTTTTTCGCTATTTCCTTTATAATCTTTTTAAAATTTAAGAAGAATTATAAACTTTCCAGAAACGATATTTTTGTCTTAATATTATTAATAATCTCAACCCTACTTATACTAATCCCCGAATTTGTTTACGTTAAAGACATTTATCCGACTTATTACAGGGCAAACACTATGTTTAAATTCGTCTATGAAGCCTTCATTATACTTTCCTTATGCTCTGCTTACATTGTGACAAAAATAATTTCCTCAATTAAAACAAAAAAAATACTGATTCCTTTTTCTATAATATCGATATTACTACTGGCTTTTGTTCTCATTTATCCTGTTTTTGCAATTAATTCCTACTACCAAGATTTAAAAATCTATCAGGGATTAAACGGGATAAACTATTTATCGTCTCTTTATCCGGGTGATTACAATTTAATTAACTGGATTAATCAAAATATTAAAGGGCAACCCGTAATTCTTGAGGCAAATGGAGATTCATATACAGACTACGCCAGAATTTCCGCTAACACCGGACTTCCGACAGTTATCGGCTGGCCTGTGCATGAATGGCTTTGGCGCGGAACTTATGATATCGTAGCCCCAAGGATTACCGATGTTCAAACTCTATATACTACTCCGGAAATTAATGTGGCAAAAAACTTAATCAAAAAATATAATATTTCTTATGTCGTTGTCTCAACACTTGAAAGACAAAAATATCCGAACATAAATGAACAAACTTTTATGAAACTCGGAAAACTTATTTATCAAAATAGCGGCACAAAACTCTACAAAATTAACCTCTAGGGTGTAGGCGTTGGTAAAACCGAACAGTTACTTTTTGTTATTTCGCAAGAAATATAATTTTGAATTTCGGAAAAATTACCATTACTAGTACGCGGAATCAATGCCGACGTTTCTCCATAATCAGCTTCCACCACTGACTCATTTAACAAGCCCGCTCTTTGCGAGACTGCATCCCCGGCGTCTATTACAACACTTTGGATTTTTGCGCCACGCATTTTTTCAGCCAATCTAATAAAATCATCGAACTCACTCTGTGGAATATTCATATCTATACTCGATTTCAAAGTGTTATAAAGATTAAGCATTTTTGGAAGATTTAAAAGAGTTTGTGCAGAAAAAATTTTCGCTTTAAATGCGTTTATTACTTTCTCTTGCCTTTTGCTTCTGGCGAAATCACTGTCTTCTCCACTTGTACCATGCCTTGATCTGACATATTCAAGAGTAGTTTCTCCATCCATATGATTTAGACCTTTATCAAAATGCAGATGTTTATATCGGCATGGAAAATCAATTACCGCTTGATCCGCGGAGTCATTCACCATTGTCTGTAATTCGGTTGGAGTATGCCCACAAGTGGCATCTTCTTGACCATCAACCGGGTATTGATAATCATCAAAAGCAGTATCGACATTAATATCTAATCCTCCTACCTCATCAACCGCTTTTACAAAACCTGAAAAATCTAGTCTAACTGCATAGTCTATGCTTTGTCCAGTCACCTTTCCTACCGCTGCTTCGGCTAGTATTAATCCTCCACTGGATTTTTTTGAAGATAGGCCAATTTGATAAGCAGCATTGATTTTTTGATTTATATCAGGAAACCATAAATCGCGAGGCACAGAAACAAGAGTAACTTTGTCATTCTTTGGATCAAGACTGACCATGATAATTGTGTCTGTTAAGTTTGGCCCATCATGGCTTCCTCCACCAATACCAAGAAGAAGAATATTAACTCTATTGTCCGTTGTTTGCTTAAGATTTATTCCACGATTAAAGATTAATTGAAACAGAAATGGATACACACTGGCCGTTTTGACAACAAATATTGCCAAGATAACCACAATAATACCTATAAGAATTAGGGGTCTTTTTCTATGCATTTTCAATAATTTTGATGAACTCTTCCGCATTAAGACTTGCTCCTCCTACTAGTACTCCATCTATACTTGGTTTTTCCGTAAAGCTCTTAACGTTCCCAGATTTAACGCTTCCACCATAAAGCACGCTTAGATCGGCTCTGGCTGTTTTTATTACTCCTGCGACCGTATCTGCGCTCTCAGGCGTATCCGGATTACCGGTTCCAATCGCAAATACCGGCTCATAAGCCACTATTTTTACGC
>Ga0182027_10000741_pt1 | contig 55581 bp, 30 predicted proteins | sample 712E1DmetaG_FD_121300 | JGI IMG/M metagenome (GOLD analysis project Ga0182027, IMG submission 121300) | Permafrost microbial communities from Stordalen Mire, Sweden - 712E1D metaG (Illumina Assembly) | ecosystem: Environmental > Terrestrial > Soil > Wetlands > Permafrost | place: Sweden...
ACCGCTCACGCTCAGGCCGCTCTCTATCGAAAATCTCCCGCGGGAAAGTTGCGGACACCCTTGCGCTGTTGAGATCGCCCGGTTCCCGCAGTCGCTCAGGTGAGATATGGGCTAAACTATTACTTTGAGTTTCTTTGACCGCAGTAAACAGGGAAACCGCATTCCCTATTGATACTTTGCCACACTTTTTATTACAATTAACTTTCAATTAATTTTGCGAATTTTTGCGCATGAAATACATCACCATTCTCCACGCCAACCTGAACTACGCGTATCTGCCGGAACGGCGATATGAGTTCGTCATCCGCAACAGCTATGAGCTGATCTTTGACACCTTCCGCGAGAAGCTGCCGAACGACAAATACGTCTTTGAAGCTTCTGGCTACACCCTCGAGCAGATGGCCATCAAGACCCCCGACGTTTTGGAGAAGCTCAAGGCGGCGATCCAGAGCCGCCAGTGCGAATTCATGGGTTCGCCCTACGCGCATCCGATGCTGCCGAACTTCCCGGAGGAGGACGGCAACTGGTCCATCCGCTTTTCCAACGAGACCTACAAAAAATATCTCGGCATCCAGCCGAGGAGCTTTTGGAATCCCGAATGCGGCTGGCGCAGCTACGTCAAAGACCAGGTGCTCGCCAACGGCTACAAATACCTGCTCGCTGAGTTTGAGCAATACAGCCGTTCCGTGGACGCCCACGGCCAGCCGCTTCGTCCGGAAATCCACGCGGTCGAGAAGATTGACAATTCCAAGTTCTACAACTTCGAGTTCAAATACGACCTGCCCGGCGACGAGCGCGGCATTCATTTCCCGTTCAAGAACCTCGAAGGCTTGAAGGGCAATCCGCTGCGCATTTATCTGCGCACCGACCGCATCGCCGTGTTCGGCGTGCGCTATTTCATGAGCCATCCGGGGCACAGCCTGGAAAATTACCTCCAGCTCATTAAAAAGTTCTCCGCGCAGAAGCCCGGCGAGCCGGAAGGCGCGATGCTCATCTACGCCGACGACGCGGAATACGTCGGCACGAACGGTTGGTATAAACTCAAATATTGCAGCGACCCGGACAAGATTTTCGAGAAGATGCCGGACGCGCAGGAAAAACTGGTCACGCTGGTCAAGGGCGTCCGCAAGCTCGGCGCTTTCACCACGTTTGAAGATGCGTGCAAAAATGTTCCGCCGCTCCAGGACAAAATCACCTTCGTGGACAACATGGCGTGGCACGGCGGCCAGGCTTCCAACTGGTCCGGCACGCCGATGGCAAAGCTGCTGCGCCCGTGGCAGGGTCTCGTCCGCGCCAAGCTCAAAAAGGTGGAAGGCAAACTCGACCCGGAGATCGCGAAGCGCGTCTGGTTCCACCTGACGAATTCCTACAATTCCGACGGCCAGTGGCCGCCGACGACCAAGGCGTCGCCGCACATCATTTATCCGTTCAACTACAAATACAACTTTGAGAACCTCCTGATGGCGGAGACGCTGCTCGGCGGCGTGGACCGCTCGAAGATTGACGCCGACCCGCGCCAGACCATGAGGGAAATCTTCACGATGCAACAGGACCTGGTGTTGGAAAAGGCGGACAGGTTGTTGAAGACCGGTTCCGCCAGGAAGAAAAAAGAGGCCGCGTTTGCGAAGGAACTCATCCTGCGTTCACGCGACATGAGCAGCGTGCCGCCGGGAACGAAGGTGCTGTATCCTTCGGAATACGAAGTGCGCGCCGACGCGCTCATCCTGGCGCGGCAACTGGTCGGCGGCATCATTGTCGCTGGCGACAAGTAATCAGGTTTCCAGTCGAGTGCTGCGCATTCTGCGCAGCCCCCGATTTATTTTTTACTTCACCTCATGACCACCTCGAACTCCGCCGCCGCTGCCAAAGCCCGCGACATCCACCTCGCCGTCTGGTTCGGCAATTTCTTCGAGCCATTCTTGAGCAATCGCGAGGCGGTGCGGCGCGGCATTGCTGACCTCGCGGAACTGGGATTCACCACGGTCAATCTTGATTCGAAGCCGTGGAAGGATTTCTTTGCGCGTTATCGCGGCGAGGCGGCCAGCCCGTATGTCGCGATGCAGGAATTCATGATGGAGGAAGCGGCGGCCCACGGGCTGGATTACACGCACCTCGCGCTCTATCTCTCCGGCGACAATCTTTACCCGACAATCCGCGACGTCCCCCCGGTGCGCGGGGAGGAGAGTGTGCGCCCGAACGGCGAGCCGATGAGCACTTACAAATACTGGTCGCCGCGGGCGCAGGAGACGATGGTCGAGCATGTGCGCGGCCTGCTGAAGCTTTATGGCAAAGGCATGAGTCGCCGCGACGGTTCGCGCATCATCATGCAAACGATGTGGGAGCCGATCCCCAAGCCGAGCTTTGATGCCGAAGGCAAACAACGCTATCTCGCGTGGCTGGAAAAACGATATGGCGGCGACCTCGCGAAACTCAATCAACTCTACGGTCTGGCGGTGAAATCTTTTGCCGAACTCAAACCGTCGGAATACTGGCTGCGCCCGGAGGAATTGAACTGGGTGGATTGCGCGCGACCGACGGCGGACGATTTCGCGCGGCGAACGCCAGACTTCAACCGCTGGATTGATAACCAGGCCTATCTCGCCGACGTGCTGGAGGAATATCTCGCCACGATGAAGAAGCGTTGGCGTGAACTTGAACCCGCGCTTTTCATCGAGCCGGTGCTGCAGCAGTGGGGTTATTTCTTCAACCCGCCGGGGCGGACGATGTGGCAGACGGGCCAGCGCGCGCTCGATGTTTATCGCTGCGCGCCGCACGTGGACGGCGTGTTGTTCATCGCCTCGCCGCTCAACGCGGAGAATCGCGCGGACGCGATGGCGTTGAGCGTCGAGGCTTCGATCATGCGCAACGCGAATATGGGCCGGCCGTTCACGGCCGGGCTGTATCTCGGCCGCCATGTGAATGGGGACATTTGTCGCGTCGTGCCGCCCGCCGAATCCATCGGCACGCTCGTCGCCAACGGCGCGATGGCGTTATACACTTACGGCTATAGCGGACTCGATGACGGCGGCGTGTTGTTCCGGATGGATGACTTATTCAAGGATTCTTTACGCGCGGGGAATCGTTGGGCTGCCAGGGTGATCCCGTTGCTCAACCAACCGCGCACGAGGGAAATCGCGTTGCTTTTCCCGGCCGAAATGAGCCTCTACGAGCCTCTCGAAGTGGACACCGACGGACGGCATCGGATGGATTTGCTCGGCTGGTATTCACAGTTTGTTGACCTCGGCTATCACGTGGACATTCTGCATCCGACGCAGATCGCCGCGGGCGCGCTCGCGAGTTACAAACAACTCATCGTGCCGCACAATTCGCTCTACGACCTGGGCGACAACACCGCGCTCGAAGCTGCGGTGAAAAAATTCGTCGCCGACGGCGGCACGGTGTTCCATGGCCCCCACTGTGAACTGGGGCGACGCGCGCTGGGCATTGAGGAAATGCCCGTCGCATTCGACTGCATTAAGTGGCAGGAGGAAGTCATCCCGCATGGTTGGTCCACGGTGGCATATCGTGGTGGCACGGCGATTGGCGCTTACATTCAAACCGGCAAGCACGCCATCGCGCAGACCAATATCGGCGCCGGCCGCGTTTTCTCGTTCGGCTTTCAGTACGGCTACTCGTATTCGCGGCGAACGATGCCGGTTGTCCCGCCCAATTACGGAAGACGCGAAATGCATCCGCTGATCCTGCTCAAAGAAACGCCCGTTGCGGCGCTGGTCGGCCCGTCGCCACAAGTGCCGATTGCCCCGATCAAAGGCGTCGAGTTTTCGCGCTTCGGAAAGCACATCATCCTCGTCAACCACCGCTCCAGCCCGGTGGACATCCGCAGTATCGCCGCGCGACTTGCGCTGCCTCAGGTGCCTTCCGCTCCCGGCTGGCTGGCTGCTCACGCGGCGACGTGTCTGGAACTTTGAGCCGCAGTTTTGCCGAACCATGCAACTTGAATCCACCGGGAAAAGTTTCCGCGCCGGCCAGCCGCGGCGCACCTTGTTGAACCTGTGCCCCGTTGCGCAAAGTGCGGAACATACCTGAGTATTCCTCGGAGCGCCGCGAATTGGAGGGGTGGCGTAATCTCACGCAAGCGGCTGCGTTATCCGGTTTTTCCGAAAATTAATCTGGCTGTGCGGCCAGAACGGGGCGCAACATGACGGACACCAAAATGATGAAAAACTGTTTGATATTGCTGACCGCATCCGCCCTCGGCCTTCATGCGGCGGAGGCGTCCAAAACCAATTCCCTTTCCGCCGGGACGAACACCCCGCCCGCCGAAAAGGCCCTCGCCGGGACGATTCCCGACGCCGCTCACAAACCGGTGTTGACCACCAACACCGTCACCATCGCCGGCCACAGCGTGAAATACTCGGCGGAAACGGGCATGTTGCCGCTGCTCAAATCCGACGGCGGCTCGCGCGCGTCGGTTTTTTACGTCGCTTACACACGGCTGGGCGAAACCAACTCGGCCGCCAGGCCCGTGACCCTCTGTTTCAACGGCGGGCCGGGTTCCTCGTCGGTCTGGCTGCACCTCGGCGCGCTCGGACCGCGCCGCGTCAAGATGAACGAGGACGGCACCCTGCCCCGGTCGCCCTTCGGCTTGGTGGACAACGAGTATTCCATCTTGGACCTGAGCGATTTGGTTTTCATTGATCCGGTGGCCACCGGTTTCAGCCGCGCGATGCCGGAGGAAAAACCCGAGGCCTTCTTCGGACAAACGGCCGACCTTGAATCCGTCGGGGAATTCATCCGGCTTTGGGCCACGCGGCACGAGCGCTGGCTGTCGCCCAAATATCTTTGCGGCGAAAGCTACGGGGTTTTCCGCGCGGCGGGGCTGGCGGAGCATTTGCGCGCGCGCTTCGGGATGTATCTGAACGGGCTGATTTTGGTCTCCGGCGTTTTGGACTTCCAAACCCTTTCGTCCGCCCCGGGCAATGATCTGCCGTTTCTGCTTTATTTGCCCAACTTCACCGCCACCGCCCATTTCCACAATAAGTTGCCGCCGGATCTCCAGGCCGATTTGCCCAAGGCCCTCGCCGAAGCGCTGGAATTTGTCCAGACCCAATATGCCGCCGCGTTGCAGCAGGGCGCCTCATTGCCCGCCGGCGAACGGGAGAAGATCGTCGCCGAACTCGCGCGGCTCACCGGCCTTTCGGCCCAGGTCGTCCGCGACTGCGATCTGCGGATTGACAGCGGGGTCTTTCGCAGGCAGTTGCTGCGCGATCAGGGACTCATCCTCGGCGCTTACGACGCCCGCATCACCGGACGAGACGATCATCCGGCGTCACCCTCCCCGGATTTTGATCCTTCCTTCGCGGCGACTTACGGGCCGTTTTCGGCGGCGATGAACAGTTACGCCCGGACGGAATTGAAATTTGAGGACGACTTGCCTTATGAAATCCTGGTCGGGGTGCAGCCGTGGAATTATGCCGCGCGCAACAGTTACCCCCGAGTGACAGACCAACTGGCGTCGGTCATGAACCAAAACCCCTATATGCGCGTGCTCGTTCTCGGTGGCCGGCGCGATTTGGTCTGCCCAATGGAGACGATGCGCTTCAGCCTCGGCCACATGCCGCTGGATCCGGCCTACCGCACCAACCTCACCTACGCCGAGTTCGACGCCGGGCACATGATGTATGTGAATTTGCCGGACCTGAAAAAAGTGCGCGAGACGCTGGAAGATTTTATGAAGCCTTGATCCGCCTGGCCGCATTCCTGGAGCAGGCGCGGAGGTTCATGCTCCTGCTTCTGATTGAAATGGAGGATAATTATGAAGGCGTTTGTGCGGTGGTCTTTTGCCGGCCTTATCGGTCTGGCGGCAACTCTCGGATGGCTTGCCGGATGGCGCGGGGAAAACGGCGAATTGGCGGCGCCATCGCTGTTGCGCGCAGCCCCGGTGGCGGCCGCACCCTCATCCATTCAGTCTCTCGTGGCTTCCTCTTCCCTCTTGCGGAGGGCCAGCCTGACAGAGCCTCCGGCAGACTTCCGCAAGACACAACTGCCTTATGCTTGGGTGTCGGACGAAGTTTTAAGATTACCTGAGGATTTGCCAAACCTTGCTCCCGGTCGGCAATTATCCCGGGAACTGCCGGACCGGCGCATTCCCGGCCTTGTGCTCTTTTCGGAATTGGCCGCCCCTGGATTGACCAATCGCGTGGTTCCACTGCCCCAAGCCAACACTCTGGCTCATCTCAATTATCAGCAACGGCGCTTTGGCAGGCTCCTGGAAAGTCCGGACAAAGTAACCCTCTTCAATCCGGAGACAATTCTGCTCAAGTTCCGCGCCCAGGCGCAGGTCAGCGCCTTGCGCGTCGAACCGATGCGTGAATGGGAAGCCGTCCAGGTCTTGGCGGCCCGGCCAGACGTCGAATTTGCGGAACTGGACACCTTCGAGCAGCGGCAGTTTACCCCTGATGACCCGATGCTCGGCGCGCAGTGGCATCACCAGGTCATTGGCAGTTATCAGGCATGGAATTACAATCTGGGCCAGCCCACGGTCCGCATCGCGATAGTGGACACACCGTTTCAGATGGATCATCCGGATTTGGCCGGAAACACCGTCAGCGGGTGGGACGTCGTCGCCAATGGGCCGGTCAATTCCAGCGCCGGCATCGCGCATTCGACCATGTGCGCCGGCATGGCGGCTGCGGTGATTAACAATGGTGTGGGAGTTGCCGGCGCGGCCAACTGCCAGATTCTCCCCATCAACATCAACGGGGCGATCAGCGAGATGTACAATGCCACGATCTGGGCGGCCTCAAACGGCGTGCGCGTCGTCAACATAAGTTGGAGCGGAGGCACGAATGCCGCGCTGGAAACGGCCGGCTATTTTCTCAAGACCAATGCCGGCGGCATCCTCGTCATGTCCGCGATTGACGGAAGCGGATTGCTGGATGGCCCCAACCAGCCGGACATCTATTGCATTTCCATGACTGACGCCGCCGACAATTTCCAGGAAACCATGCACGGCCCGTATATTGATTTTTCCGCGCCCGGTTATCAGATCTACTCCACCACAACTTCCGGCGGATATGCCTGTGGCAGCGGCTGCAGCTATGCCGCCCCATTGTTCAGCGGAGTGGCGGCCTGGCTGCTGGGGCTGAACCCCACCCTCCGCCCGGATGATGTCATCGCCATTCTGCAAAACACTGCGGTTGGCCTCGGCCCGGCGGGCTGGGATGAATACTTCGGGTGGGGCCGGATTAATTTTGCGGCGGCGGCGGCGGCGGCGGCGGCCACGCTGCCGAACATCTCCAACATTCAGTGGGCCAATAATCAAATCACCATCTCGGCAAATTTCCGGGCCGGCCTGAATTACTCCCTTTGGCGAACACCACAACTGGTCAATCCTGTCTGGTCACCGGTCACCAACTCTGCGGCTTGGACAAATGGCAACCTCATCCTCCTGACCGATCCCACTCCCGCCTTTGGCGAGTCCTTCTACCGTGTGCAGGCCACGGCTCCCTGAAATTCCACAGGCCGGCGTGTCAAGAGGAAAAAAAGGCATTTGCCTGACAATCATTCTGACTTCGGTTTGTTTTTTTTGGTCTTGTTCCGGCCAGCTATTATGGCGCAATTTAAGCCAAAGAATTGCCAAAAGATGGCGAGTAATCCCGCGCTCCGATCCCTACTTTGGGAGAGTAATCCACCACCCCACTCCGATATGAAAAGAACATGGCCCGTCCTTTTAGGCTTGCTGCTGTTGGGCGCACCGGCGGCGGTGCAAGCGCAATTCAGTTATACGACAAATGCCGGCGCCATCACCATCACCGGTTACTCCGGGCATGGCGGGGCCGTGACCATTCCAGCCAGCACCAACGGCCATCCGGTCACCAGCATCGGAGACGAGGCGTTCCTGAACTGCACGAGCCTGACCAACATCACGATCCCCAACGGCGTCACCAACATCGGAAACAGCGCGTTCGAAGCCTGTACCAGCCTGGCCGGCGTCACCATTCCCGGCAGCGTCACCAGCATCGGGCAGGATGCGTTCGCGGCCACCAGCCTGACCAGCGTCACCATTCCCGGCAGCGTGACGAGCATCGGGCAGGACGCGTTTTATGGCACCGACCTGGCCAGCGTCTATTTCAAGGGCAACGCCCCCACCGCTGATTCGTCGGTGTTCCTTTATGACAATAACCCGACGGTTTATTATTTGCCTGGCACGACCGGCTGGACCAACTTTTCCACCAACACCGGCCTTTCGGTCGTGCTGTGGAACCCGTTGATCCAAGCCGGCGGCACTGGCTTTGGCGTGAAGAGCAGTCAATTTGGGTTCAACATCACCGGCACCGCCAACATCCCCGTCGTGGTGGAAGCCTGCACCAATCTGGCCAGCCCCATTTGGATTCCGCTCCAGGCCATGACGCTCACCAACGGTTTGGTTCATTTCAGCGAACCGGCGCAGGCGAACCTCTCCGGCCGCTACTACCGCCTCGGCTCGCAATGAGGCGGCAGCGTGGCACCCCCCTGCTTTTCCCAGCCCGCTCGAAACTGACCGGCCGGGGCATTTCACGAAACACAGGCTAGAACCTCTGGACGCGATAGAAAATGACAGGATTGCTGTTGCCGATATTGGTGAAAAACTGGAACGAATTCGTCAGGGTGTAATTCACCAGCGGCTGCCAGAAGGCCGCTGAGGAAATATTGGTCGAGTATTGCAACTGATAATTGGTTCCCGTCAGACCGAATGCCAGCAAGGCTCGGCTCGGGTTGCCGATGTAAGCCTGCAAGACAGGCGGATCCGCGGCAAAATCATACGCGCGGTAGAAAATTGCCGCAGGCCTGCGGTCCAGGTTGGAGAGGACATACGTCAAGCCTGTCATCGGCACAAGCGCCAGATTGGTCCACGCGCTGGTGTTGCCTAGATTGGTCGAAGACTGGATCTGATAACTGTGCCCAGGCACGCCGTAGAGCGTAAGTTCGCGGGCGCCGCCGGCAGACAGCCACGCGACCAGCATCCCCGCGGCGGGCGCCGGCAGGGCGGTGAGGAAGGCCTGATCGGCGCCATAGTTAATTCCGCCGCTGCTGATCGCGAGCACCCGAAAATGATTGGTTGTGTCCGGCATCAACCCGCTGATACCCAGGGTCACTGCCTGGGCGCTGTTTAAGTTGCCGGATAAAGTATTGGCCATGGCCAGGCTGCCATAATTGGTGGTTGCACCCCATTGAAAGTAAACCGTGGCCGTGCTCCCGTTTGGATTCACCGTTCCATTCAAAGTGGCGTTGCTCGCCGTCACACCCGAGGCCGCCAGGGTGATGGCCGCAGGCGCCAGCACGGGCGTCACCAAGCTTTGGTCGCCGCCAAGGCTGGCGCCGGCACTGTTGACGGCCACTGCCTGGAAGTGGTTGGTTGTGCCTGGCAGCAGGCCGCCAACAGCCGCCGCGACGGGTTGGGCGGCATTCAAATTGAGTGCGAGGATATTCGTTGGCGTATAGCTGCCATAATTGGTGGTTTGGCCCCAGGCGAAATAAACCGTCGCGGCCGCCCCATTCGGATTTACCGTGGCGTTGAAGGTCGCATTGGTGGCGCTGACGCCCGAAGCCGGCAGCGTGGCAACGGTCGGAGGCAATGCAGGCGTGCCGAAGGTTTGGTCTGCGCTGTAGCCGAGGCCGGCGTCATTGACCGCCAGCACCTGAAAATGAACCACGCTCCCCGGCAATAACTCATGGACCGCCAGCGCCACCAGTTGGCCGGCATTCAAGTTCGAGGCCAATGTCCCGCCAAACGAGAGGCTCCCATAATTCGTGGTTGCTCCCCACTGGAAGTAGATGCTGGTCAACGCTCCATTGGGATTAATGGAAGCATTCAACGTCGCGTTGCTCGCCGTGATGCCGGAGGCTGCCAACGCCGTGGCCACTGGCGGGGACGCCAGCGTAACCACCGCAAGATCGCTCCCATAATTCGTCCCGGCGCTATTCCCCGCCGCCACCCGGAAGTGATTGGTTGTGCCTGGCAACAGTCCGCCGATGCCCAGCGCCACGGGTTGAGCGGTGTTCAAGTTCGCCGCCAGAGTATTGCTGGCCGTCACATTGCCGTAATTGGTTGTCCCTCCCCATTGGAAATAAACCGTCGTCGGCGCCCCGTTCGGATTCACCGAGGCATTCAAGATCGCATTGCTGGCCGTAACGCCGGATGCCGCCAGGGTTATTCCCACCGGCGGCAAAGCGGGCGTCACGACCGTAAGATCGCTCCCGTAGTTGGTGCCGGCGCTGTTCCCCGCCGCCACCCGGAAGTGGTTGGTTGTGCCGGGCAACAGTCCGCCTATGCTCAGCGCCACGGGTTGAGCGGTGTTCAAGTTCGCCGACAATACATCGCTGCTCGTCACGCTGCCGTAATTGGTCGTCCCTCCCCATTGGAAATAAACCGTCGTCGGCCCTCCCTCCGGATCAATCAACGCATTCAACGTCGCACTGGTCGCGCTGATGCCGGAGGCTGCCGCCGTCGTGGCCAGCGGCGGCAGGGCGGGCGTTACAACCGTAAGATCGCTTCCGTAACTTGTCCCGGCGCTGTTCCCCGCCACCGCCTGGAAGTGATTGGTTGAGCCGGGCAACAATCCGCCTATGCCCAGCGCCACGGGTTGAGCGGTGTTCAAGTTCGCCGCCAGAGTATTGCTGGCCGTCACGCTGCCGTAATTGGTTGTCCCTCCCCATTGGAAATAAGCCGTCGTCGGCCCTCCCTCCGGATCAATCAAGGCGTTCAACGTCGCACTGGTCGCGCTGATGCCGGAGGCTGCCGTCGTCGTGGCCAGCGGCGGCAGGGCGGGCGTTACAACCGTCAGATCGCTCCCGTAATTGGTCCCGGCGCTGTTCCCCGCCGCCACCCGGAAGTGATTGGTTGTGCCGGGCAACAATCCGCTTGCGCCCAGCGCAACGGTTTGGGCTGTGTTCAAGTTCGCCGACAAAACTTCGCTGCTTGTCGCGCTGCCGTAATTGGCTGTCCCTCCCCATTGGAAATACACCGTGGTCGGACCTCCGTTGGGATTGACCAAGGCATTCAACGTCGCTCTCCTGGCCGTGACGCCGGAGGCGGCCAGGGTAATTCCCACCGGCGGCAAGGCGGGCGTCACGACCGTAAGATCGCCCCCGTAATTGCTCCCGGCGCCGTTCACCGCCACCGCCTGGAAGTGATTGGTTGTGCCGGGCAACAATCCGCTGATTCCCGCGGCCACCGGCTGCGTTGTCTCCAGGTTGGTCGTCAAAAAATTGCTGGCCGTCAAGTTGCCGTAATTGGTTGTTGCTCCCCATTCAAAATAAACCGTCGTCGGCCCTCCCTCCGGATCAATCAAGGCATTCAACGTCGCACTGGTCGCGCTGAGGCCGGAGGCTGCCGTCGTCGTGGCCAGCGGCGGCAGGACGGGTGTCACGACCGTCAGATCGCTCCCGTAACTGGTCCCGGCGCTGTTCCCCGCCACCACCTGGAAGTGATTGGTTGTGCCGGGCAACAATCCGCTGATTCCCAAGGCCACCGGCTGCGTTGTGTTCAAGTTCGCCGCCAGAGTGTTGCTGGCCGTCACGCTGCCGTAATTGGTTGTCGCTCCCCATTGAAAATAAACCGTCGTCGGCGCGCCATTGGGATTGACCGAGGCATTCAACGTCGCTCTCCTGGCCACGACGCCGGAGGCGGCCAGGGTAATTCCCACCGGCGGCGAGGTGGGCGTCACGACTGTCAGATCGCTCCCGTAAGTGGTCCCGGCGCTGTTCCCCGCCACCACCCGGAAGTGATTGGTTGTGCCGGGCAACAATCCGCCTATGCCCAGCGCCGCAGCTTGAGCGGTGTTCAAGTTCGCCGCCAGAGTATTGCTGGCCGTCACATTGCCGTAATTGGTTGTCCCTCCCCATTGGAAATAAACCGTCGTCGTCGCTCCATTGGGATTGACCGAGGCATTCAATATCGCATTGCTGGCTGTGACGCCGGAGGCGGTCAGGGTGATTCCCACCGGCGGCAAAGCGGGCGTTACCACTGTTGAATCGCCGCCGTAATTGGTCCCGGCGCTGTTCACCGCCACCACTTGGAAGTGGTTGGTTGTGCCCGGCAACAAACCGCTTATGCCCAGGGCCACCGGCTGCGTCGTGTTCAAGTTGGCCGTCAAAACATTGCTGGCCGTCAAGTTGCCGTAACTGGTTGTCCCTCCCCATTGAAAGTAAACGGTCGTCGGCGCTCCGCCGGGATTGACCGAGGCATTCAATATCGCGCTGCTTGCGGTGATGGCGGAGGCAGCCAAGGTCGTCGCCGACCCGCCGCCAAGAACCTCCTGCGTCGCTGACCCGACCGAAAAACTGGTCGAAAACGCCACGCTATAAGTCTGGGAGAGGCCCTGCTGGGACAGCCCCAGAACGTGGGCCGTGAACTGCTGGTTTCCCGCCGGCAGATAATTGGTCCCTCCGGCTGCCGCGATAAAATCATTCACGCTGAAGAACGCCTGGTTGGCGCCCGCGCCATCGCCCACCACCGCCGCCAGAACACTGGGAGTATTGGGATTGGAGAGCGTGATGATGGCCCCGGCGGGACTGGAGTCATTGAGCGTGACCACCAGTTGCTCGGAATCCAAAACGAAGGAGGTTTCCTGGGCCGTTGTCACCGACGGCAGCAGGCCAGAGGGGGGGGAGAGGGTGGTTTGGCCGTTGGTGTTGGAGACTTCAACAACATAAAAGTACGTGGTGCCGGGGCTGCAGCCCGACACTCGCACGTCAAACAGGCCCAAGCCCATGGTCTGCTGGCGCAAGGCCGCCTCGTCCACGAGGCGGTCGTAAGCATTGGTCAGCGTCGGATCGCCGGTGTGCAGCGGATAGTATTCGATCCCCACTTGTCCCGCCAAGTTGGTCACGCCCCCAGCATCCGCGAAAACGGAAACGGAGGCCGTCATCGAAGGAGTGATCGCGGGCGAGACGGCGGCAACGATGGAGAAACTGCTGGGGGTGACATTGACCGTCGTGACATTGGTGATGACGATCTGCGCCGCAGCCCAATCCGCGCCCAGGATCAGAAGGGCCAAAGGCAGCGCCCAATTCCCTCCGAACCGGGCCAGGCCGGGCGGCTGCTTGGAAGATGGGGTTGACGAAAGCATGTTTGGTTATTGGTTGGTTGCGCCCCGGACCGGGGCCGGGTTCTGGCCGGACGCAACGACGCCCGGACGGGTTCGTTGCGAACCCGCCTGGCCATGGCGCGCCAGAATCAACTCGCCGCCGGCCAGGATGGCATAACGTTTGGCGCCACTCCCTTTGAGCGCCCGGGCCGCCGCCTCCGCCGCGCCATCGGCACTGTCAATCAAAACGACCAGAGGCCCCGCGCCGGACTTGCCGGAGACGCTCTTTTCCGGGACGGATTTGGCCAGGCTCAGGCCGGGAAATTCCCGGCCCAAGTCGGTCAGCGGCTGGCTGGGGGAATTGGCGCCGGCGGCCAGGGATTGCCGCGCGGCAGCCGTGGGTTTGCGCAAATCAACCAGGACCACGTCGCCCGCCTTGGCCGCCTTCAATTGGGCATAGGTGATGTAGTTCAATGCTTCCGGTCTCCTGCCCTGGCGGCGCGTCGTCACGGCATGCGCGCTTTCCCAGGCGGCAAACCCGCCTTCGAGTATTTCCGCGGTGATTCCCGGCTTCTTCCCCAGCGCCGCCGCAGCCTGGTCCACCAGGCTGGCGGCGTCCCGCCCAAGGCCGTCCCCGTAGATGACCACCCGGCCCAGAGGCGGCAAATTCTTCCGCGGGCAAACCTCCGCCGGAATGTTGATCGCGCCGGGAATATGGGCCTCGGCAAAAACCCCCGTGCCGCGGACATCCACCACTATGATCTTTCCGCCGCCGGCCAGTTGCGTCTGCAATTCGGACACGGTCATGCCGGCGGCAGCCAGCGTCGCAGCCCAGGCTGCCGCGCTCCAGGCCGCCAACCGAAACAAGATGGAAGGTTTGCTTTGCATATCGCTATTGCGCTTGCGGTATAAACTGCTGCACCGGCCCGGCCAGATTGACCATCAAAATGGCCACGCTCGGTATCGGGAAATCATTTCCCACCAAGCCGCCATTTTGCACTTCCGCCACCAGCCAGGTGCCGGACTCCGCATCCAGCATGCGCACGGAAAGGGCGGTGCTGGTCCCAATCTGGCGCAGAAGCTGGTAGGCGCTGTAGGAATCCGGGAAACCGGTGTAGCCAAAGACATTGGCCCCGGCGGAAAGGTTCAGGGCGGAACTATTATTGACTCCCAGGTCGAGCACTTGCTGGCGGTTGAACTTCATCGCCAGGAAGGTCCCGGCCACCAGGTTGAAATTGGCTCCCGACGCCGCGCCATTGCTCCACACCGCCGTCTGGCTGGCCGCCTGCGGCGTCAGCGAAGTGTATTCGGTGATTTCCTCCACGCCATTGGCGCCCCAGATGGACAACAGGCCGTAGGCATTTTGCGCGAAGGCGGCCATGGCGAGGGTCACCGCCACCAGGTTGCGATTTTGGAAAACCGGCTGCAGCGCCGGCAAAGCCACCGCCGCGATCCGCGACTGGTTGCTGACGGTTTCCTGCCAGACCGCCCAACCGTCCGCCAGCGCCGGATAAGTCTTGAGCGTGGCGCTCCTCGTCACCGGCACAGTCAGCAGACTGGGCAGGTGTATCAAACGCCCGTTGCCGGTTTGCGGGCCGAGAGAATTCTCCTGGCAGAGCACCCAAGGACCGTTCAGGTAAGGCTGGGATTCATCTTCCGGCGTGCTGGTGATCTGGATTTCCCGGTTGCGCAACAAATCAAAACCATAAATGTCCAATTCCGCGTTGCGATTGTCCTGCCAGACAATCCAGTGGTCATAAATGGCCGGATGATACTGGCCGAAGGTATTGGTCGTAATCCGTCTGACCTGGGCGCTGGACAGGTCGCAGAAATAAATCTCGCCGGGGCCAACGTTCCGGAAATCCTGCCACACCGCCCGGCCGGCCTGCACATCCGGAGCAATTTCATCCTGCGTGGAAACGGAAACCTGGAAGCTTTGCCGGTTGGCCAGATTACAGGCGAAGAGTTGCCACGGCGCGTTGGTGTTGAGGGTGGAACGCGCCTGATACACCACCCACGGCCAATCCATTGCCGGATTCACCTCATCCAAATTCAACGTGCTGGTCACCGCCTGCGGCCCGTTGGCGCCATTCAAATCATCCACATAGACATCCCAATTGCCGTTGGGTTGCCGCGCCTGCCATGTGACATAACGCCCATCCGTCCGGGGATTTTGCTGGCTCACCGAGGTGTGGGTCACTTGCACAATGGCCCCGTTGCTGGCGGTCAAGTCCCGGGCGTAGATTTCCCAATTGCCGTCGCTCTGATCCTGCCACACCACCCAACGGCCGCGCGCAGAAGGACTCTGCGGACCGCGGCTGAAATCGGCCAGCGTTATGTTCGTCCCGGACAAAGCGTTGATTTGCGCCAGGCCGACGGTGAAGTTGGTGTGGCCCAGGGTATCGCTCAGCGTCACCCGCACCGTGTACCATCCCGGCGGCTGCAGCACTCCGGCGTCACTGCTCCCATTCCAGTTGAAGGTAATCGGTCCGCTGATGTTCGTGAACGCCACGCTCCTTACCGCCGTCAACGAACTCAGGTCGTAACCGTAGAGTGCATTGATGGTCCACGCCACAGTGGTGGGATTATTGGTGGGCTGCCCCACGCCGTTGATGTCGCCGAGCACGGCCACGACCTGTTGCGTCCCGGTAAGATTGCTCAGGACAATCAGGCTGGCCACGCTGGTGTCCGGGCGGTAATACCCGTTGTTGATGGTCCAGCGATAAGCGGTGACGTTGGCGCCACCGACGGTCAATTGGGCCGAAGCGCTGGGACTTGGAGTGGCTGGCGTGCCCGTGATGACTGTGGCCGGCGACGCCGGATCAACCACCCAACTCACGCTCACGGCGTTGCCCGGGCTTAAATAGCTGCCGTATTGCGAGCGGCCGAGGACAGACACCGTATTGCTTCCCGGCCCCAAACCGGACAAATTGAGGGGAGAACTCACCGGTTGTTCCGCGCTCCAGGCGCCAGAATTGACCTGGTAGATGTAGAAATCCACATTGCCGCCCCCAATCGTCAACGAAGCCGAGCTGCTGGCCGTGGGGGAGGACGGCGCGCCGGCCACCGTGGCCCAGCCGGCGACCCCCTGGAAAACGTCAATCCGGGCATTGACCGCTGTCGGGTTGGACAACGCCTGGAAAGTGATGGGAGCAATTCCCGGCCGGATGGACAGCGCGTCACCCGGAACAAAGATGGGCTGGGCCGGCACATTGACGCTGGCAAATCCCAACGAAGCCGCCCCCGCCACCACCAGCGTGGCCGTGTGATTGGTTTCCTGGTTGCCGTTGGCGTCCGCGGCGTAATACCTCACCAGATATTGACCCGGACTGCTCAGGCTGAAGGGATAGGCCGGCAGGAACGGGCTGTTGGTCAAACTGTAATAGATGCTGACCGGGGTCGCGTCCTGGGAGATGAAATACATCTGGGTGTCGGGCGCGACGTAATAGACACCGTTGGTGAACGTGGACGGTCCGGCGAACAGCAGGCTGGTCACGGGCGGGTTGGTACTCACCACAGGACTCGCATAAGTCACCGTGTAGGTGTAGGAACCGAGGGCCGTGTAATCAAACAAGTTCAGGTAGGTGACCTTGAAATTGCTTCCCGGCTCGTAGTGAATGCTGGTCCAGTAGTTGTTCGTGTTCAGAACCTTCCCGTCCGAGCGGACCACGCTGGCGATCGGCAACGCCGCCTGCATCGGGTCGTTCAGGCGGATGTATCCCCAACCGGCGAAATTCGCGTTCAGGTTCACCTGCGCCGGGTTGCCCGTGCCGGACACCGAGGCGTTGGTCTCGAAGTTCACCGGGTACACGCCGCCCTCGCTGTCGTAGAGCGAGTCGGGAATCAGATTATTGACTGCATCCAAGGTTCCGCTCGTGTCCGCCAGGAAATCGCGGATGCTATCGCGGCCCGGCAGGTCGTCCAGCACCTCGTGCAAAAAGAGATAGGCGTTGACCGATTTGATGAGCGAAGTTTCCGCGCCGCCCAGCGCGGTAGAGTGAGTGTAAGAGGCGTTGACGGAAAGAAACGTGCCGGAGATGGAGCAAATCATGTCCCAGGCGCCCTTGCTGGTCTGGCCGGGCAAAAGACTGCCCAGGTTGACCGTCAGATTGGCGTTGGAGAGCGGGGAATCATTCACCCGCGAACCGAGCAGTTGGGCGATCAGAAGCAGGTTTTGGCTGTTTTGCACAATCTTGGGTTGCTGGGAGTTGATCACCACGCTGTTGGCGGTGCCATAACCGGCATTTTGCACCAGCACTCCGAAGGTGAACGGGATGGGGCTTTCCACCTGCGGCGTGAACGGATTGTCCCCCGTCACGTCGCGCGGTGTAAAATAGGTGATGGCCAGTTGCGCGTCGGGTTTGACTGTGATCGGCGCCGGATAAACGGTCAGGCTGGTGGCGGGGATAGTCACTCCGCGAATCTGGCCGCTCAAGCTGGCCCCCACATAGTAAACCACTCCGTTGGGACTCATGCCGCCGGCATTGGTCGTGGGGATGATGAACCACGTGATGGTCGCGGTCTGCCCCGGCGAGAAGACGCCGCTGCCGTTGACGTTGGCAACGTTTTGCAGGGTTGGCGGCTGGACAAAGAACAGGCTGGAGGAATCATTGACCGCGCCATTGGTGGAGAGCGCGGGATTTTCGAACGTCAGATTGGCGGCAAAGTCCGTGATCGGATTGTTCGGGTCATTGTCCGTGATTTGCAGCGTGGCCTGAAAGCCCACCCGTTCCAGCGTCAGTTGTTGCGAAATGACGATCTTGACATCGGCGCACAGTCCCTGCTGTTGCTCCTGGGCCGCGCCGGTCCGAGGCAGCAAAAGCAGGAGCAGAATACTGGTCCGGAAACGACACCCAATGTGATGCAGGGATCTCATTTGGCCACCTCCGGTAGCCGGACTTGCGCTCCTGCTGGCGGCCCGCCGCACATGTCATGGACCAGAACGTCGTTGGCGTAGTAAGCGTCGTCTCCGGAAAGGCTGAAGGTATAGACCGGCGTGCTCCGGGTGACGGTTTCATTGCCCAGCACGCTGATCCGCTGTCCGTTCGAGTTCAGCAGCCAATCACCCGCCGCCACCGCCCTGGCCGCCGTCCAACCTTTTCCGTCCACCCAGAACCGGTGCTCCTCCGTTGCCTGCAACTCTTTGGCGTCCTTCCCGCCCGGGGCGGCGAAGCGAATTGCACGGAGATTGGTGGAAACCAGGGAATAAACTGCGTTGACTGTGGCGAAATCCTCCGGGCGCGTGCCGGTGCGCACCACGTCGTTGATTTGGACATCGCAAATCGGCTTCTGGGTGCCATCGGCCATCAGGATCAGGGTGGAGTCGGCGAAACAGCCGCCTACGGGCAAAACCGTTTCCGATGAAGTCGGCGGCGCCTGTTTTCCTGCGGTTGGCACCTGTCCCCCCTGATTGATTGGTCCGACGATGCAGCCGACGATCGCGCCTATGGTTTCACCCAAACCCACCGCAATGCCAACGAGGTCAGGTTGGGTAATGAAGTCCTTGTACTGATTAACCAGCTCCTCCGCGAAGACGGATTGCGCCTCCTGATCCTTGGGGCAACGCTCGTTTGCCTGCAGGATGGTCGCCAGTCCGTTGATGAAAGCCTCGACGTTGCCCTTGTTGATGCAATCCGAGAGGGCCTGTCGCGACTGGGCGCTTTGCGTGGAGGAATCCGGCGCCTGATAACTGAAGACAAAGGGAATATTGACCGACTGCATCGGCAGGAGGACGGGGATGTAAGTGATCAGCGGCGTCAGTTGCATGCCGTTGTTCTGGGCGGCAGCGGTTTGGACATCCGTCATTTGAATCAGGCCGTAATTCTCCGCGTTGACGACATAACTGGCCTGGAAGCCTGGATCCACGTTGGTGAAAGTCATCATCGGCGGGTCCAGCACGAGCACTCCGGCCGGGACATAAGTTTCGTAGGTTTGTTCCACTTGGATTGTATAGTCGTCGGTGAATGGCACGGGCACCACGGAGAAGCTCAGCGTCACCAGGCTGCGCGAAAGCCGGGTGGGCTGATACACAACCTGGTCGGCCACCACGGTCACTGTGCCGACGTTGGCGGAGCAACCGGTCGCGCCCACCTGCCAATTCCAATCGCCCTCCTGCAAATTGGTGACGGTGACCAGACCGTTGGTATCGGTGTAGAATGGTCCCTGGTCCGACGACAGCGCATTATTGTGCAGCCGGATCGCGGCATTGGGCACCTGCTCGCCCAGGATGTCGTCCACTTCAAACTGAATGCCGCCGGTCAGCGACGAGGTGACTTGGGCATAGACATACACCGGGAATGGACTGGCCGCATTGGTTCCCTGAACCGTGATCGTGTCCTGATAATACCCGAGAACCGTATTGGTCGGCGGCGTGAACACCACGGCAAAGGTGTTGGACTGGCCAATCGCCATATCCGGCAGGTGAATCCGGCCATCGTTGGCCACGGCCAGGTTGACCGCCATCCAACTGTTCGTCGGCGGCGTGAGGGTGACGCCCTGCAAAGCATTTAACCCGATGTTGGCGATGGTTATCTGGCCGCTGAGTTGGTCGCCTCGGTTCAGGCTCACGTCCAAATACCCCACCGCGGGTTTCAATACCGAGAGAACCGGCACGGCCGGGAACAGATCCACATTGCCGGTGAAAGTGGCCGAGGCGCCCTCGGCCGAAGTGAGCGTGAACTCCACCTGCGCGTTATCCGGCGCGTTGATGGCTGCCGACAATTGCAGAGTGATCGTTTCCGTCTGGCCGGGATCCACCACAAAACCCGGCGGAATTTGGTTCGTGCCCGTCACGGTGGTGATCGGAACTTGGTTGGTTCCGGAAACTTGCCAGGCCTGAAACGAACCGGTCAAGCCGCTGAGGGTGACATCGCCGGGGTTCAATAATTGGATCGAAAAACTCAACTGGCTGTTCTTGGACATCTGCACGTCCGCTGCCGAGGGCAGCGCGTACATGCGGAAGAGGATGATCTGCGCCTCATTCAAGATGTCCACCACCAGCGGATGCGCCGCCCAGATGGTCAGGGTGCCGCCGAAGCCGGAGGGCGGGTTGTAGGTGTAACTGTAATTCCCGCCGCTGTCCGTCGTCACACTCTGAAACCAGTGGAACCCACGGGTGGCGAACCCGATGTTCAGAGGCACGTTGGGCACGGGCAAACCCGAGGTGCGATCCAGCGCCTGCCCGCTGATGAGGACCGGATCGTCATTCGTGTAGATTGTTTTGTCCGTCTGGGCCGTCCCGTAATAAGGCGTCTGCGCCAGGCTGGGCGAAACCATGCTCCCGCTCAGCGGCCCGGACACTTGTTGGTTGGTCGTGCCCAACTGATTGCAGATCTCACTGACCACGGCCAGGAAGGTGACGTTGGTCGCCCCGCCCAGCGCCGCCGGCACGAGGACGTTGGTGATGGTGAGAATCTGTGACGCCCCCGGCCGGATGGTCATATAAGCCGTGCCGTTGGCCAGGTAAGTTGCGCCGGACACCAGGCCCAACAGGGCGGTGCGGCTGACTTCCTGGCCAAGGCTGTTCTGGACCGAGACATACACATCGCCCGGCTGCACCCCAAAGCCCCGCGCCACGATCACTTCCATGTCGGCATAGCCCCGATTGAAGAGTTGAAGCCGGAATGGCGTCACTCCCCCAACCAGGGGCAGTTGATTGACCGACAGGGCGATTTCCGTTCCCGGCAAACGGCTGTCGGTCAGGTTAAATGTATTCTCATAAACCACCGTGCTGCCCGCGCTGTCGGTTTGTTGGAACACGCTCACTTGCACGCTTTGCGTCGCGACAACGGGTGATTCAGGAAGAGTGATCAGCTCCTGGAGTTGCGTCCCCGAGTTCACGTTGGTGGGCGCGCCCACAGTCACCGTCAATGGCTCAACCCCGCTGATCGTCCGCAGCAACTGCACCTGCTGGAGCGGGAGACTATTGCTGCTGCCCAGATTGAAGATTCCCACCTGGAACTGGTCAAAATAACCGGTCAGCAGCGGGTTGTTGGCGCCGCTTCCCAGGGAGTTCACCAGGAGACTCAGACTGACCGGATAAACGGTGACCAATCTCGGCGGGCTTTCCTGGGCGGAGCCGTTCACGGCGGTGACGGAGTACCGCACCACATCGGGCATCGGCAGGTTGTCCGTGTAATTGGTCCCGGTGATCAAGGCGGCATTCTGCAGGATGCCGTTGCGGTAAACATTGTACCCAACGTTGCCGCCGCCGGCGTTCCACGTCAGAACCCGGGCCTGTCCGGCAACGGACAACACTACCAGGTTGCTCACCGGAGCGACCGGCAGGTTCAGCACGGCGGGAGTGCTCGGATTCTGGTTGCCCACCGCATCCACCGCCGCCACCACATAGCTGTTGGCGCCCAGCGGCGGGTAATCCACCACCGGAGAAACCCCGGAGACGCTTTGGATCAATGTTCCATTGCGATAGACGTTGTAATGATCGGGCGTGGCCCCTCCCGCAGGCTCCTGCCAGGAAATTTGCACCCCGCTGGCGGCCAGACTGGCCGTCACATTGGTCGGCGCCAGGGGCGGCGTGCGAAGGGAAACCCCCGCCACCACATTGGAAATCCCGCTTTCCGAGCCAAGCCGACTGGCGGTGACGCCGTAGCTGTAAAGCCCGTCTGCCGGTGGCAGGTCCACCACGCCATTGCTGGTGATTTCGTCAATATCCAGCACGGCGGGGGTCGTCCAGTTCGTCCCGGCTTCGCGGTAGAGGCGATAAATCTGCGCGTTGCTGACCGTGTTCCAAGCCAGCGAAACATAGCCGCCCGCCAGGCTGGTGGCGCTTAAGCCCAAAGGCGCGGCCGGAGCCGATGGCAACGCGGTGTTGTAAAGCTCAAGCCGGCCTCCTGCAAGCAGGTTGCTGCCCACGTTGCCCGCGGCGTCCTGGGCGCTGAAGGAGAATTGGCCAAAACCGGAGCCTGCCGCCGCCGTCAACGGCAGCGTTCCGCTCCAATTGCTGCCGCCGCCGGCCAGCGGGATGACGATGTCCGTGCCGGTCGGCGTCGTGAAGCCCAGGGCGGGCATGGTTCCAGGTCCGGCTGATTTGGTGAGCGCCAGGCTCACCGCCACGGCGATGTTGCTGGTCGTCTGCACCGGCGCCGGCGGAGCCGTGGTGATGCTGGCGGCGGGCGCAACCGTATCAACCGCCAGGGCCGGGCCATTTGGAGCGCCGTTGAAGACATTGCCGGCCAAATCCTGCGCGGAAGCCGTCAACGCCACCGGTCCGGACGGTGTTGTGGATATCACGCTGAAAGTGGTTTGCCAGGTACTCACGGCCACGTTGGTGAGACTCAGCAAAACCGGCGAGACGCTTCCGTGCGGCTGCGCGGTCAAAGAGGGCGTCCCCGCCAGCGCCTCGCTGGCGGTCAGGGAAATGGTGACTGGCCCGACCCCCACGGGCGAAGCATGGCTGTAAGAAACGCTCAACGCCGGCGGCGTGGAGTCATACACCGTCGAGACCAGGGCCGAGAGCGGGCTGGCCGCCCCCGCGACATCGTAACCGACCACCCCAAAATAATAGAGCCCATCCGCGAGGCCTTGAACGGTATCTGACATGCCGCTGAGAACAATGCTGTGCCCCGTCGCCTGATTGGTCCCACCAAACGGAGCCTGACTCCAGAACAACTGGAAAGTGACGGCCAGTTTGCCGGTCGGCGGAAAATTCCAGGTCAAATTCAGACCGGTTCCGGGAGTATAGACGGGCGGGTTCATCACCAATGCCGCCGGCGGGATGGTTTCGACGATCACATGCCGGGCCGCCGATGGCGTCGTGCCGGTGCCGTCAAAGGCGACCGCCACCAGGGCGTTGACGCCTTCCACCAGCGTGGCATTGGCGACGGTGAACGCGCCCGTGCCATCCGTGACGGTGGTGCCAGCGATCTGGCCATTGCGGGTCAACTGAATGTTCATGCCTGGCTCGGCGGAGCCGCTGACGGTGAGAAGGTTCGTATTGATCGTCAGGTCAACGGAGGGGGCCGTTATGACCGGGGCCAGCGGCGGGGTTACGGCGATGATCACCGTGTTCTCAAGGGTGGCGATGTTCCCGCTCTGATCGCGGGCAACCAATTTGACCTCATGGATGGCGTTGGCCAGGGTGCGGATGTCAAAGTACCGCGACAAGTTTCCGCCGGCGTTGGTCCCCGCCAACACTCCGTCCACGTAAAACTCCATGTCCTGCATCCCCAATACCGCCGTGGCCGAGCCGGTGACAGTAAGCGGACGGTTCAAGGTCTGTCCCTGGGCGAGGTTGAACGACTGGATGACCGGGCCGGCCGTGATGTAATTCACGTCCAATTCCAGCGGCGCGTTGGTCTGGCCGGTGACGCTGCGGTATTGCGCATAAATGCGTTTCAAGCCGCCGCCGGCGGAGAGCGGGAAGGTGGTGTAGTTGGTGAATGGCGCGAAGAAGACGCCGCTGAACGTGTAGTCCTCGCTCAACCGCATGCCCTCGGCCGTGCGGCAGGCGAGTTGCAGATTGACCTGGCCGCTGCCGACCTGCGTCAGGCCGTTGGAAGTTCCAATGGCCGGCGTCAGCACCGGTTCGTAGGTCAGAAAAGGAGTGTAACCGACATTGCCCTGCAACTGGGCGGCCAGAATTCCCGCCGACGCCGTGCCCCACCAGTCCGAGGCCGCGTTCAGCGGAGAGCTGCCGGAGGCGACAGCGTTGGTGCCATTGTTTTGGATGACCGAGTTTTGAATTGTGAGCGCGGAGGTGTCGGATTGTTTTGTGCCGATGCCATTGGCCGTCAACAGTGCAGCGCTGGTGGTAAGGGTCGCCCCATTTTGCAGGGCCAGGCCGCAGGGAATATTGTTGTTGGCCGTAAAAGCATAGAGGGTCGGGGAGCATCCGCTCACCGTCAGGCCGCCGCCGTAGAGCACTTCCACAAAATTCAGGCTGGAGGAACCCGCGCCGCTGCCCAGGCTGACCCCCGCCCAATCTCCCGGCGCGGGGACAAGGCCGGGAACATCGTTGGCGGAATCGAGGATGACCGGGGAAAGCGCGGTGCCGTTGGCCACCAGGCTGCCTTGCTGCACGGCCAGGCCCGTCCCGGGAGCAAAGAGCAAAGTCGTTCCAGGCTCAATCGTCAAAGTGGCGTTGCTGACGACGACCATGTTGCGATAAATGTTCACCTGGCTTTGGCCCGCGCCGCCGATGGCTGTGTTCACGCCGATATTTCCGGCGTAAGGATCCGACCAGACGGCGGTGGTGACATTGGGGTTCAATCCATTGGTCAGATTGAACCCCACCACGGCGAAGTAATAGGTTTTGGCGCGGTCTAGTCCGCTGACTTGGTAGGCCTGGACCGACGGGCCGAGCGGCACGCCGACGAGCGGGCCGGGCACGGAGCTGAAATTGCTGGGCGCGTAATAGAGCGTGAATCCGGCGAAGCCCAGCAAGGCGGAAGTATTGTAGGAATTCCAGGAGAGCAACACGGAATTTGCGCCCACCGCAGCGGCTTGGACACTGACGGGCGGGGGGACGGTTTCGGGTAAAATGACCGGCAGCACGCTGATGCCGCTGGCGTTGCCCGCCGAATCCACGGCTTGGACAGCGGCGTAGTATTCTGTATCCAAGGCCAGGCCGCTGAATTGGAAGCTGCGGGCGCCGGCGCCCAAACTCGTCACCATCGGCAATCCCGCCACGGAAGTGAAGTTGGTGGCCTGGAAAAATACCCGGAAATAGCTCAAGTCGGATGGCGCAACATAGCCCGCCCAGGCCACCGTTACCGAGGAACTGTTGGATGCCGTCACGCCCAGCACCGGGACGGGCGGCGACGTGGCGTCCACGATGACGCTGCCGGCGTTGGTCAGCGCCATGACATTGCCTCCCAGATCCTGCGCCGCGGAGACAAATATCTGGTTCATGCCGTCCATGCCGGAAATGAATGTCACCGGCGGCGTGGTATAGGTGTCGTTGCTCAACGCCGTGGCGGACCACGAGCCGTTGCCGGAGACGGTGGGCTGGAGGGTGGCCACTGCGTTGGTCAAAACGATTGTGGGCCAAGGATTCGTCCGCATGGAGCGGTCGAATTGAACGGTGACAATGAAATTGGTGGTCGCGGGCACGGGATTGGCCAGGTTCAGGCTCACATTGACCAGGACGGGGAGAAGCGGGCTGGCGCTGTAAACCGCGACGTACTGTTCGGAGGCCGGGTCAAAGGTCGAGAAGGTTTTGCTGAACGCGGCGGCCGAGCTAACCGGGTTGTTGCCTGCGGCGTATTGCTGGAAGGTGTAGAGGTTGGGCGGATTGGTGATGAGCAAAGGCGCGCTGAAATTCGCGGTCTGGCCGTTGCTGTAAGTGCCCGCGCCCGCCACCGCCGCCAAGCCTGCCGGTGAGGTCGCCGTGGTCACGAGATGGGTGGGAGTCGCATCAGTGTAATTGGCGGCGAACACATGGTTCGTGAACACCACGTTCGTCAAGGAAAGGCTTGTGCCGGCGACATTCGCGCCTTCCGTCCAGTTGACGAAGAGATAGCCGAAGTTGGGATAAGCGGTGAGAACGTTGGTGGTTCCGGTGAGATAAGAGCCGGTTCCGCTGACGTAGCCGTCGGCCGGGGGATTGTTCGTGGCGAGAATCGTCCAGAGCGGCGTGAGGGTGAATGCCTCGGGCACGCCGGCCGAGATATTGTTCAACCTGTTCGGCTCATAAACCTGGTTGTACACATCCGCCTGCACAAACAGTTCGTAGCTGAGGCTGTTTGTCACCGGCAATACCACCGTATTGGTTTGCTGATAATTGCCGCCGGCCGCCAGGCTCTGGCTGTGGCAAAAGTCGCCGATATCCACTGATTGTCCGTCGAGCACGCCGTTGGTCGAGAACCAGACGCGGTCATACCAGCCGCCCGCCGCCAATCCCGTCCCCTGATTGGTCACGCCCCAAGTCACCTGGACACCAGGATAGGGCTGGGTGGAGGATACCGTGGCCGGCGCTGACGCCGACACGACAGCCAAATCCGGCGGGCGCACCTGATAGGTGACTGTCAGCGGGGCCGACACCAGCACGTTGTTGGCCTTGTTGGCCTCATAAATGTAATCGCCGTCATCCACGCTCAGGATGAGGTAATACGTCCCGCTCTGTTGCGGCAGCGTGATCGTGTTGGTCACTTGATACTCACCTCCCACCGCGAACGGAGGCGAGGCCCAGTACTGCCAGAAGTACTGGGAACTGACCGCGCCGGCAATGGTGCCGTTGGTCGAGACGTAAAACCTGTCGTACCAATCGCCCACAGCCGGCCCCGTGCCCTGGTTGGTCACCGCCCAGGCCAACGGAACGGTGAGCGACTGCGGGCTGGCCGGATAAAACACCACGTTGTTGGTTGCCGGATTTACCGCCAAGGCAGCCAGGTCGGGCGGGGCAAGCGTGAAAATCCCCTGCGCGCCCGCCGAGAGGTTGTTCGACTTGTTGAATTCGAAAACCTGATCGTACTCATCCACCTGGACGAACAGTGTGTAGGTCCCGCTGGCGGTCATCGGTAGGTACACGGAATTGGTTACGCTGTAACTGCTCCCCGCCGGAAGGTTCTGGCCGTTGTAAAAGTCGCCGATCTCCTGTGAATTCATATCCAAAACGCCGTTGGTGGAAAACCACACGCGGTCATACCAACCTCCCAACGCCAATCCTGTCCCTTGGTTTGTCACACCCCAAGCCACTTGGACTTCCGGGTAGGGCTGCGACGAAGTCACCGTAGCCGGGGCTGCGACAAACACCGGCGCCAGGTCCGGCGGTTGCAGCGTGAACGTCGCCAATGGCGCGGCGGCGACATTGTTGCTGGTGTTCGACTCGTAAATCTGGCCATAGACATTCGCCTGCACGAACAGTGTGTAACTGCCGCTGACAATCGCGGGGAGAGGGAGGGTCACGGTGTTGGTTTGCCGGTAGCTGCCGCCGGGAGGCAATGTTTGACTGTTGTAAAAGTCTCCCAATATCGCCGAGTTTCCGTCCAGCACTCCGTTAGTCGAGAACCAGACCCGGTCGCACCAACCGCCCGGCGCCTGTCCGGCTCCCTGGTTGGTCACACTCCAAGCCACTTCGATCGCCGGGTTAAGCTGCGCGGAGATTATGGTGGTCGGCGCCGCCACCGCGAGGGGCGCCAAGTCGGGGGACGGCGCCGAAGTCAGGCTCAATCGGAAAACCGTTCCACCGCCCTGGGTGCCGCCCGCGGTCGTCGTGCCATAAAAATCGCCGTCGCTGCCTTGCAGCAGGCTGCCGACCGGATCAGAGCCATCACCAAGCCCGGAGAAGGTGTAGAGCGTGGCCAGGATGCCGTTGGTCGTTATGCTAAAAACGGTGCCCGAGTAGTTGCCTCCGGAAGTTGTGGTTCCATACAAATTGCCATCACTGCCTTGCGCCAAGCCGGCATGCGGAGAATTGCCGTCGTTGCCGCCGGTGAACGAGTACAAGGTATGGAACGCACCGTTGGTGGTGATGCCAAACACGGTGCCAGAGCCGCCCGCGCCTCCTCCTGAGGTTGTGCCATAAAAAATGCCGTTGCTCCCCTGCGCCAGCCCGGCAAAAGGATAGCCCCCATCGTTGCCTCCGGTGAAGGAGTAGAGCGACTGGAACACCCCGTCGGTGCCTATCTGGAAGACCGTGCCACTGCCGTTCGTGCCGCCATCGTGTGTCGTCCCGTAGAGACTGCCATCGCTGCCTTGTGCCAGTGGCGCGGTGGGATTGGCCCCATCGTTGCCCCCGGTGAAGGAGTAGAGCGACTGGAACCCGCCATTGGTGGTGATCCGGAAGACCGTGCCATTGTAGTTCGTCGTGAAATAAATCGTGCCCCAATACGGCGTCGTGCCATAGAGATTGCCATCACTGCCCTGCACCAACCCGGCACACGGATTGTTGCCGTTGTCACCGTAGCTGAACGAGTAAAGATCCGTGAGCGTGCCATTGGTCGTCAGGTTGAACACCGCGCCCCAGCCGTTCGCGCCGCCGCCCGATGTCGTGCCATAAAAACTGCCGTCCCTGCCTGCCACCAACGCCCCTTGGGGTCCGGCGCCGTTGGCATAATCGAACGATACCCAGGCAATGGGCACGCCGTTGGTGGCGATTCGGAACACCGTGCCCTCGCCGTTCATGCCGCCGCTATAGGCCGTGCCATAAAAAGCGCCGTCGTTGCCCTGCACCAGTCCGGCCTGCGGCTGCCCGCCGCCGTTGGTCAAGCCGGTGGAAAGCTCATAACAGGTGCTCAGTGTGACCCCGTTGGTGAGGGTGGTGACGGAATGCAATTTCAGACTCAAGACCTGGTCCGCCGTCCCATTCGTCGTATCGGTGACCCGCACGTAAAAGTAGTGAGTTCCATGAATGGACGGGGTGCCGGAAATGACACCGTTGGTCCCCAGCGATAATCCCGTCGGCAGGCTGCCCGACCCCGGAGTGAGGGACCACGCATAGGGCGGCTGCCCGCCGGACGCGTGGAGTTGACTATTGTAAAAGACGCCGTTGGTGCCATTGGGTAAAGACGTAGTCGTCACTTGCAGCGGCGAAGAGGATGGAGCGATGTAAAGCGAGAAAGATTGATTGGTCGAATCCAGATACGAGTAATTGTCGTAGGCCTGCACCGAGAAGACGAAGGTCCCGCTGGCACTGGGATAGCCGGAAAGAATCCCATCGGAGGACAAGTTCAAGCCGTGCGGAGGGTTGCCAGCAGGCACGCTCCAACCCCACTGGTATGGAGGGTGCCCGCCAATGGCTTGGAGTTGCTGGTCGTAGTAGGCGCCGAGGCTGCCATCCGGAAGATTGGTGGTCGTGATTTGGAGCGGCACGTAAGGCTCAACGGTGAAATTCGCCGTGCCATTATTGTCGGAAATCACAACCGTTTGATTCGGGGGGATGAGATAGTTGCCGGGCAAACTGTCACTGCAATCGCCGCAAGAACTGACCCCAACCGTCCAAGTGCCATTGGCCGCGTTCAGCGAATAATTGCCATTGGCGTCGGTATCTACGCTTCCCTGGTTGTAGGACACCCCGTTGATCGTCGCGTTGGCCCACACCCCCACTCCGGCGATGGGATGGCCGCTGTTATCCTTGAGATAGCCGGAGATGGTATTGGTCGTAAGAAGGGCGGTGAAGTTCGCCAGCACCGCCTGTCCGGCGCCCATGTTCGTGCCGCCGTTTGCATCAAAGTCCGGCCGCGAAAAAAGATAATTGGCTGGGCTGGAGTCACTGCTGATTTGAAGCTGCCACGGGTCATTGTTCAAGCCGCCCAGCGCGCCGGCGGCGTAATTCCCATTCGCATCGGTGTAGCCGTCGCTTTCATACAGGTAGTCATTGTTGTCCTCGGCATAAACGTCAATTCCCGGCAAAGGATTTCCCAGATTGTCCTTCACACTGCCGTAAAACAGCGCCGTGGCCTGGGGCGCGGCCAGGGTAACACCGGTTTGCCCGGCGTTGGCATTGGTTCTATTCTGTAATCCAAGATAGCCGTGGACAATCAGGCTCGTGTCATCGGCGCGGAGCGCCCACTGAACGGGGCTGCTTTGGACGCCCACGGAGAAATTGCCGCTGGTGTCCGTAAAACCCAGCCCCATCAGGCCGTTGGTCGCTTGGACCGACAAAAGTATGCCGGGCAATCCAATGCTGGAGTTGTTGGCATCAACCACCTCGCCGGAGATGCTGGCCGTGGCGTTTGTGAGCGCCAGGTTCGTGGTGACGGTCGCGCCGCTGCCCAGTGTGAGAACCGGCAAGGTGGAGAAGTTGCCGAGATAATTGCTCTGGAAAGCACACAGCGAATATATCCCCGGGGGCGCTGGAATGGCATAGCTGCCCGCGTTGTTCGCCAGCGCGCCCGCCAGCGGCGGCCCGCTTGGCCCGCTCTTTCCCGAACGGGGGGGCGGGAACAAGAGAACAAGGGCATTGGGCACCATCGTGCTCGTGCCGTTGCTGACCACGTTGCCGTTGAACTGTTGCGCGTACGGGAAGTTCGTGACGCTGAATAGGTTCGTGATCGGCGCAAATCGCCCGCTCGGACTGGACAGCTTGAACAGATACTGCCCGGCAATGTTCTGCATAAAGTCGCCGTTCCTGAAATCCAACTTCGCGGTGATTTGTCCCGCCGTCGTGTCCGTGTCGCCGGGAATGTTGATGTTGGTCACTCCGTCAATCATGCTCGCCAAGCCATCCGACAATCTAAACTGCTGGACCAGCCAGTCGCCCGCGTCCACCACCCCGCTGGCGTTGGCGTCAAGATATTTCTGCACCACCACCGTCTCGCCGTTGGCCAAACCGCCAATCTCAAGCGTGACGGCTCCGGTGTACGAATTGCTCACGGCGGAGGGGGTGACGGTAAAAGTCACATTCGAGTCGTACGGGTTGTTGGTCAGGCCGTTGACCGTGAGCGTTAGAAGTTGGTCCGCCGTCGTCATTATCGCGTCGGTCGCGCGCGCGTAGAAGAAAAAGGTCCCGTTGGTGGCCGGAGTGCCGGAAAGAACCCCGTTGGCCGCCAACGACAAGCTGGCCGGCAGCGGGCCTGAACCCGAGGCAAGGGACCAACTATACGGCGGCTGCCCGCCCGAAGCCGCCAGCGTCGCCGTGTAAAAAACGGCCTGGGTGGCGGTGAGCAACGAGGTCGTCGTGATTTGCAGCGGCGTGTTGGTATTGACGATTAGCGAAAAGGACTGGTTCGCCGTGTTGCCGTTGTTGTCGCTGACCTGCACCGTGAAATGGAAGGTTCCGGTGCTGGTGGGGGTGCCGGAAACCTCTCCGCTGGAGGCCAGTTGCAACCCCGGGGGGCCGGTACCGGAAACCCCCGACCACGAAAACGGAGGCTGGCAACCGGCCGCCTCAAGGAAGACATCGTAAGGAACGCCGACGTAGCCGGGAGGCAGATTGGTGGTGGTGACTTGGACCTGGTTGTTGAGCACGAGCGCAAAATTCTCCGCCGCGTTGCCGCCGGCAACGAGGACGGGCGGGTAGTTGGGACAACAATAGCCCAGCGAACCCAGCGCATTGCAATCCAGGCCGATGTACCAGGTGCCGTTGGCCACGGCCAACGCATAGTTGCCGTTGGCATCGGTGTAGGTGCTGGCCGCGTTGTAGTCTTGGTTGCCGATGGTGGCATAACCATAGACCTGGATGTTGGTGATCGGATTGTTGGAACTGTCGAGGACCGACCCCGTGATGTAATTGGTGGCCGGCAGGCCGGTGAAATTCCACTGCACCGCCTGGCCATTGCTGAGCGTCGTATCCCACAGCCCGGCAGACCATAGGTAATTGGGAAAGGCCGGATTGTTGCCGCTGATGCCGGCGTTCCACACCCCGGCATTGTTCACCGCCATCGCGTAGTTCCCATTCTGGCCGGTGGTGGCGTCGCCCACATAAGGGCTGGCGCCGTCATTTTGATTGCCGGAGAGCAGGACACCCGCCAGCGGATGGTTTTGCCCATCCTTGACGGCGCCATAGACCAGCGCCGTTCCCCTGGCCAGCGCGATGGTCACGCCCGCGACGCTGCCGGCGGTGGCGTTGACGAAGGTGGGGAACTGCAAACCGAGATAACCTTCGGAATCAAGGCTCGGGCTTTGTCCCGACACCCCCCACCAAGTGGCCGTGGCCGACAGGGCAAAGTTTCCATCGCCATCCGTCAAACCGAGCGTCACCAGGTTGTTCTGCGTGCCCGCCTGCAAACTCACGCGCGGCAGTCCGGCATTCGGGTTGGCGGCATCCACGAATCTGCCGGAGAGGCTGCGCGTGGCCGGGAGCAGGCTCAGGTTCGTGCTGATCGTGGCATTGGCGCCCAGCGCCAGGACCGGGCTGTGTCCCATGTCACCCACGAAGCCGCCCTTGAAAGCGAAGACCAGATAGGTTCCGGGCGGGGCGTTGAGGCGGTAGCCGCCGGCGCCATCGGCCTGGGCGCCGGCGCTCACAGCCATGGCCGGCGGGGCAAGCAAATAGACCAGGGCATGGGGGACATTGGTGCCGCTGCAAACCACCTTGCCGGTGAACGACTGCGCCCAGGCCGAATTCGTGACGTTGAACAGGTTGGTGATCGGCGCGAATCGGCCCGTGAGGCTGGACAGCCGGTACGCGTATTGCGCCACGGTCGTCTGCGACGGTCCGCTCAGGGCAAGATTCAACTGCGCTGTGATTGCGCCATCCGCCGGGGTCAGGTCTCCCGGCACGTTGAAGTTCGTTACCGCAGTTGTTCCATCGTAAAACACGCTCGCCTGCCCATCCGTCAACTGGAACTGCTGCACCTCCGTATCCACCGCGTCAATCATCCCGTTGCCGTTGACGTCCCGGAATTTCTCGACCAGCACCGTCTCGCCGCTGATCAACCCGCCCACCTGCAATGTAATGATCCCGGTGTAAAAGTTGCTCACGGCCGGGGGCGTAACAGCAAAAGTCACGGAAGTTGAAAACGGATATACCGCCAGCGACAAGGCCCGCGTCGCCGTCGCCAATACGCTGTCCGTCACCTGCACGACGAAATTGGATGTCCCGGCGCTCGTCGGTGTCCCGCTCATCACCCCGTTGGTGGACAAACTCAACCCCGGCGGCAGCACCCCCGACGCCAGCGACCAGCGATACGGCGGCTGGCCGCCGCGGGCAGCCAACTGCTGGCTGTTGTAGGCCACGTTGGTCGTGCCGCTGGACAGCGAAGTCGTCGTCACCTGCAACACGCCGCCGTTGATTGTCACCGACAGCGCCTGAATGGCTGTCAGGCCGTTGCCGTCGGCGACCTCGACGGTGAAATTGTAGGTGCCGGCATTGGTTGGCGTCCCAGAGATTTCGCCGGTGGCAGGGTTCCCGGTCAAACCCGGTGGCAGTGAGCCGGAAATGAGCGACCAGGCAAAGGTGGAACTGCAACTGGAAGCCTGGACAAACTGATCGTAATAGACGTTGACCTCGCCGGCTGGCAGTGAAGTGGTGGTGATGGTGAGGCCACTGCAAAGTTGCACGGTAAAATTCGCCGCGCCATTGTTGTTGTTAATGGTCACGCTCTGGTTGTCCGGGCACTGGTAATTGCCGCCGCCGAGAATATTGTCCAGGCTGTCGCTGCCGCCGTCGCATTCGACGCCAACCGTCCAACTGCCGTTGGCCACGTTCAACGAATAGTTGCCGTTGCCGTCGGCGTCCACGTATTGAAAGTAATCCACGCTATTGATGGTCGCGCTGCCCATGACCCCCACCCCGCCGATGGGATTGCCATTGCTGTCTTTCACGGTGCCGATGATGGTATTGGTCGCGAGCAGGGCGGTGAAGTTCGCCAGCACCGCCGTGTTGGCGCTGAGGTTTGTGCCGCCGTTTGCATCAAAGTCCGGCTGCGAAAAAAGATAATTGGTGAGACCGGTGTCGCTGCTGATTTGAATCTGCCACGAGTCGTTGTTCAAGCCGCCCAGCGCGCCCACGGCGTAGTTCCCATTGGCGTCCGTGTAGCCGTCGCTGTCATACAGGTTATTGTTGTCGTAATCCTCAACGTCGAGTCCCGGCAAAGGATTTCCCAGACTGTCCTGCACACGGCCGTAAAACAGCGCCGTGGCCGGGGGGTAGGCCAGGGTGACACCCGTGGCCCCGGCGTTGACATTGGTGTCGTTGTTCCATCCCACATAGCCATAAACAATCAGGCGCGTCGCCGACACATCAATCTGCCACGGCCCGAGGTTGGGTGCGACGCCCACGGTGAAATTGCCGTTCGTGTCCGTGCAACCCACCCCCATCAGGCCGTTGGCCGCTTTGACCGACAACAAAATGCCGGGCAGTCCGACGCTGGCATTGCTGGCATTGACCAGTTGGCCGGAGATGCTGGACGTGGCGTTCGTCACCGCCAGGTTCGTGGTGATGGTCTGACCGCTGCTCAAGGTCAAGGCTGGCAGAGCCGAGAAATTGACGACATAGTCGCTCTTCAAAGCCCCCAGCTTATAAGTCCCAGGCGGCGCTGCAATCGTATAGCTGCCCGCATTGTTCGCCACCGCGCCCATCTCCGGATTCCCCTTTCCGGTACCCGCCAACAACAGGATTACGGCATTGGGCGCCGTCGTGCTCGTGCCGTTGCTGACCACGTTGCCGGTGAACTCTTGCGCGTACGGCAAGTTGGTGACGCTGAAAAGATTCGTGATCGGCGTAAAACGCCCGCTCGGGCTGGAAACGACATACACATATTGCCCGGCAACGTTCTGCATAAAGTCGCCGTTCCGGAAATTCAACTTCGCCGTGATTTGTCCCCCCGTCGTGTCGGTGTCGCCGGGCACGTTGAAATTCGTGACGCCGCCGATCACCTTGCCCGCCTGGCCGTCAGTCAGGTTAAACTGCTGCACCAGCCAATCGCTGGCGTCAATCACGCCATTGCTGTTGAGATCCAGAAATTTCTGGACGACCACCGTTTCGTGGTTGGTCAAGCCGCCCACTTGCAGCGTGACGGCGCCGTTGAATGTGTTGCTGACGGCGGCGGGCGTGACCGTAAACGTGACGGCTCCGGCGAGAGGACACAGCAGGAGCATTTGTGCTGTGCCAACTGCGAGAAAAAGGCGCGCACGCGACAAGCCAAAATGTTCTTGCTTTACGAAACGCATACCAAAGAGCCAACACAAACTGCCCCGACCGCGTCGCGGACGGCGCACGAGTACAGTTCTTCTTTAATTAATAGGGATCGAATCGCGAGCGTGCTCACCATTTTTTGGCAATTCTTTGCCTTAAATTGGAGCCGATGAAATAAACCTTGGACGGGGTGCGGAAAACCAACGCGCTCCGCGTTCGTTGCAGGGTTTGCAAATGCCCGCGCAGGCCCTCCATTTCAGGGTTGGTGATGTGCTGCTGGTGGCGGGCCATCGGACCCCCTGATCTCGCCAATGCCAACACTCACAAACCGGGAAATACTATGATTAAACTCATTATCCAATCCGTATCCACCGCCCTTCGCTCAAGAAACTTCTGGAGTCTGCTGGCGACGGAACAGTTGCCATTGACGAACCGACGAGAATTATTTTTGGTGCGCCCAATTTTAACATCGTCAAAGGCGAAATTCTTCTCGGTCATATTGAAACCAAAGACATCGGGGTAGATCTCGCAGCGATGGAAAAGGGCAAAGAGCCCTACCCGCCTTTTAATGTCAACAGATTCAACCGCGCCACGCAAACCCGCCCGCGCGACGAATGAGTCGCGCGGATGCGACTTAAGCGAAGTCGCGCGCGCTCTTGGAAGCCCGCACAGACCAGCAGTCAAGCATAAGAATCCCCTGCTGCGCACCTTGACGACGCAACCAATGCACCATCTCCCAATCCGCCCATCATTCAAGCCATTTTTCTGACCCTATTTTTCTGACTTTGTTTCACCGGGTCAGCGACGCAGAGCAAGGCCCGCAGGTGATCCTCCTATTCTGCCGTCCCTTCCGTCAACCCCGTTACCCAAAATGCGGTTTCTCGGCCAGGCGCGGGTGAATGTTTTGCTGCTGAACGTGGCCCTTGACCGCCTCCAAGCCGAAACGAAGAGAGCCGAGGTGAGCGCGCCGCCCAAAGGCTGAGGTTGCGCGGGTGAATCTGTCAGAGGCGGGGCCGCCTTGGCCAACGTTGGTCGAACCGTTCCCGCTCAACGCCTCTCCCCTGCGGTTCCACTTTTGCTCCAGCGCACCGTGGCGGAATTCAGTTGACTCGAATCTGCCCCGATGCGAATCACAAAATCCCCGGCCTCCCAGTCATACACCAAATCACGATTGTAGAATTTCAAATCCTGCGGGGTGATCCTGAAGCTCACCTCGCGCTGCTGGCCTGGTTCCAGGCCGATTTTTTGGAAGCCCCGCAAGTCCTCCACGCTTCGAGTCACACTGGCCACTGGGGCGGTGATGTACAACTGCACCGTCTCCTCTCCCGCGCGCGGGCCGGTATTGGTGACATCCACGCTGGCCACCAAGGTCTCGTCTCCTGTAAGCGAGGTCTTACTCAGCCTGACCGCGCTGTAGGAAAAGGTCGTGTAGCTCAATCCAAACCCAAACGAAAACAGCGGTGAGTTGGGCACATCCAGGTAGCGGGACTCATACTTCACGCGAGGATTCCCGCCGTAAGGGCGCCCCGTGTTTTTGTGGTTATAATAAAGCGGAATTTGACCCACATTCCGCGGAAAGGTCGCCGTCAGCCGGCCCGAGGGGTTGTAATCGCCAAACAACACATCCGCCACCGCGTTGCCGGCCTCGATTCCGCCAAACCAGCTTTCCAGGATCGCCCTGCAATGCGCCGCTTCCCACGCCAAGGTCAGTGGCCGCCCGTTCATGAGGACCAAAACGATGGGCTTGCCGGTTTTTTCCAGCGCTCTCAGGAGTTCCTCCTGGTTGTCCGGCAAACCGATTTCGCTGCGGCTGGCCGCTTCCCCGGACATGGCGAAGGATTCCCCCAGCACGGCCACGACCACGTCCGCCTTGCTCGCGCTCGCCACCGCTTCATCAATCAGTTCTCGCGGGGAACGCTTGTCCGGAACGATGTCTGCGCCCGAAGCATTTAGCATTTCCAACAGCTCAGCATCATCCACCAGATTTGCGCCGCGCGCCGGCAAGATGGATAACCCGGGGCCGGCGGCCTGTTTGAGTCCATCCAGAACGCTGACCGCCAGTTTCCAATCCCCTGCTGCGCTCCAGGGGCCGAGCAAATCCCGGCGGCTGTCGGCCAAAGGCCCAATCAAGGCGATCACGCCGGATCGTTTCAACGGCAGCGTCCCATCGGCGTTCTTCAACAGCACAAACGAACGTTCGGCCATGTCGCGCGCGAATTTCCGGTTTTCGGACGTGAGGATCTCCCGTTCCGCCCGTTGTTCGTTGCACCCGTGGTAGGGATCCGAAAACAGCCCCAACTTGTATTTTGCTTCCAAAATCCTTTTGCAGGCCCTTTGGATCATCGCCTCCGTGACGGCCTTTTCCGCCGCCAGTTTCTTCAAGTTCTTGACATACGCTTCACCCACCATGTCCATGTCAACACCCGCTTTTAACGCAAGCTCCGCGTCGCGCTCCACACCCCCCATCCCGTGCCGGGTCATTTCGTTGATGGCGGTATAGTCGCTGACCACTAATCCTTTGAAGCCCCATTGCTCCCGCAGCAGGTCCGTGAGGAGCCACCGATTGCCGGTCGCCGGCACGCCATCCACTTCATTGAACGAAGACATGACACTGCCCGCCCCTGCCTCCACCGCGGCTTTGTACGGTGGCAGGTAATACTGATACATGGTCAGGCGGCTCATATCCGCGGGGTTGTAATCCCGCCCTGCTTCAGCCGCTCCGTACAAGGCAAAATGTTTCACGCACGCCAGCACGGCATCGCTTCGGGTCAGATCGTCCCCCTGATACCCTCGGACCATGGCCCGGGCGATCAACCCGCCCAAATAAGGGTCCTCACCCGCCCCTTCGGCGATCCGGCCCCACCTTGGGTCCCGGGCAATATCCACCATCGGCGAAAAGGTCCAATTCAGACCGTCGGCGCTGGCCTCCTTTGCCGCCACTCGCGCGCTCTTTTCTATCAACTCCGGATTCCAGGTGCAGGCCAGCCCAAGCGGAATCGGGAATATGGTCTTATGACCATGGATGACATCGTATCCGAACAAAAGAGGGATGTGCAGACGGGTTTGGCCAACGGCCAATTCCTGCAGCTTTCGCACGCGCGCGGGAGTGTAAAGATTATACACCCCGCCCGCGAATCCGTTGCCAACGCTTGCCTCCACATTCTTGCTTGCGACCGGTCCCGTCGCGTCAAGATCCGCCGAGAGCAGGTTCAACTGTCCAATCTTCTCCTCCAAAGTCATCTTGCCGAGCAGGTCGGAAACAAACGCCTCCATGCTTGCATCCGACGAGGCCGCCTGCGCCCAAAGGTTGCCGGCAACCACCATGCCGATTAACACGACGGTGAGACGGCCTGGCTTCATTCCCCTGCTCCTGCTGGAACCCGGCCCAGGCGGCGCATGAGAGGCTTGGCGCCGAGCGCGTCCAGCACTCGGCACTGCAATTTGACCGCGTTCACTTTTCTGATCCAGTCTAAGTTGGTCTTGGGACATGGCTCAGATTAGGTTGTCGTTTGTTTTTTGTCCATACCCGGCGCATTTTTGAATATCCTGAAATAATGTTGCGCTGGCGCGCCAAAGTGGTAAAAGCGCATCAATTATATTTCTATGGATGCCGCGCCAATTCCTCCGCCGCCACCCGAGGGCCTTCCGTCCGAGCCTTCGTCGCTCACCGACCGCCTCACTAACGTCCTCACCGCGCCCGGCGAAGTCTTTGCGGAAATCAAGAACACGCCCGTGCGCGCCTCCAACTGGTTCGTGCCCTTGATCCTGGCCTGCGTCGCCTCGGTTGTTTACATGACCATTGCGTTCTCGCAGCCGGCCGTTTTGCGCGGCGTGCAAGAGCAGCGGGAAAATGCCGTGCGGAAACAAGTTGCGGCGGGCAAACTAACTCAGGCCCAAGCAGACCAGGCCGCAGCCGTGACCGAGCGATTCATGACACCCGCGATCATGAAGATCTTCGGGGCCGGCATGGCTGTCCTGGCATCCGTGGCCGGCCTTTTTCTGATGGCTGTGGCGATTTGGCTCGCGCTGAAATGTTGCACAGGGGCCACGCTCGATTGCATGAAAGTGGTCGAAATCTGCGGTCTGGCCCTGGTGATTGACGTCCCGCAAAAAATCCTCCGCACCTGGCTCGTCTTGTGGAAAGAGAACCTGCTCGCCACCGCCAGCCCGACCCTCTTCCTCGCCAATCCCAGTGCGGCCAACAGGGCGCATGTCTTCTTGTCCATGATTGACGTGGGCGATTTTTGGTGGCTGGCCGTTTTGAGCCTCGGCGTGAGCAAAGTCGCCTCCATTCGCTATCGCACCGCCGCCTTCATCACTTTTGGCATCTGGTACGCCTTCCGCATTGTCGCCGCTCTATTGACACCCTCCCAATCCTAGCGGGACTTTGCAGGTTGGAAAAACCGGAACGCGAATAGCAGCGCCAAACGCTGTCGGCCTTCTTGGCCCCAATCGTTAGCGACTTTTCGGGAGGGCGACCGTCTCGGTCGCATCCGTCGGCGTCTCGCCGACGGAATCTTTCGTCCGAAACTGGTCCACCTTTTGGGTGAGTCCACAATCAGATCGCTAATGATTCGCGTTCTTGGTTCTCCTACTCGTTCACGTGAACCACCTTGGCCGGGGCGAAGCCGTTGAACCAGGTGGCGGAGGCGTTGCTGTAGGCCCCAATCGCTTCGCAATACACCAGGTCGTCCAATTGCAGATCCGGCAAATCCTCCGAGAGCGAGATGGTGTCCAGCGCGTCGCAGGTCTGGCCGAAAACGGCGCAGATTTCGGGCTGGCCCCGCTTGAAGGCTTTGAGGTGGTACTGGCAATGATCGAAAATGATGCCCGAAAAGGTCTGGTAAACCCCATCGTCAATGTAATAGCAGGTCTTGCCGTCCCGGCGCGCTTTGCCGATGACCTTGGCGATGGAGGTGGCCGCCGAAGCGACCACGAACCGGCCCGGTTCGGCGATGATGTCGGTGTCCTTGGAAAAGAGGCGCTCGATCTCCGCGTTGATTTTCCGGGCCAGCACCTCAATGGATTCCACGTCGCGATGATAGGGGGCGGGGAAACCGCCGCCGATGTCCAGGATCTTGATCTTGTGGCCCCGCGCCTCCGCCTCCTGCATCACGCTGGCCGAGATGTTCAGCGCCTGCACGAAGTTCTCGAAATTCATGCACTGGCTGCCCACATGAAAGCTCAACCCCTCTACCACCAATCCAAGGTCAAAGGCCGCCTGAATCAACGTCACGGCCTCGCTCGGGTCGGCCCCGAATTTGGACGACAGTTCGACGACCGACCCGGTGTTGGGCACCCGCACGCGCAGCACCACGCCGGCGTGGGGAGCGAACCGCTTGATTTTCTTCAACTCGTTCAGGTTGTCGAAAGTCACCAGCGGCTTGTAGCGATCCAGCGCCTCCAGCGTTTCGCGTGGCTTGGTCGGATTGGCGTAAATGATTTTGTCCCAGATGAAATCCTGCTGCTCCTTGGCCGGCAGGTCCTTGATGCTCTCGTACACCAGCCGGAATTCCGCCAGCGACGCCACGTCGAAGCTCGCCCCGATCTTGTAGAGGCTGCGGACGATGGCCGGGTCGGGGTTCGCCTTCACCGCGTAGTAGGCCTGGACGCGGGGCAGGTGTTGGTGGAACGCCTTGTAGTTGGCGCGAACGACGTTGTGGTCTATCACCACCACCGGCGTGCCCTCTTTGCGGGCGATCTCCTGTAATTGCTTCTTGGTCATTCTCCTAGATCGCCGGCTCGGACCCGTCTATCATTTTCACCTTGTTGTGGGCGAAATACTCCTTCGTCAACGCCTTGACCAACTGCGGCCGCTTGTCATACAGGCGCTTGAGGGGGCGTTTGGCGTGACGGGCCAGCGCGTAATGGGTGATGATCGGCAGGGCGATGCTGGTGTCCGTGTAGCACACCACCGCATCCGGCAAACGATCCGGGTCCACCTTGCCCCAACTGACCGCCTCGCTCGGCGTGGCGCCGGAAAGGCCGCCGGTGTCTGGCCGGGCGTCGGTGATCTGGAAGAAATAATCCTGCCCGTACTCCCTCATGCGCAGGACTTCCTGTATCTGAGGCTCGGTTTGCAGCATGAAGTTCTTCGGACTCCCGCCCCCCAGGAGCATGACGCCGCTCTTGCCGCCGGCTCGCTTGGCCCCCAGCACAATCGCGGTCGTTTCATTGACATCAATGGACGGATTCATCCGCAGCTTGTTGCCGCGCAGTTCCACGCCCGCCACGTTCATGCCGATGGTCGAATCGCCCGGCGAGGAGGTGTAGCAGGGGACGCCGGCGCGATAGGCCGCCGCCAGCACGGACACATCCTTCAGGCCCGCCTTGCGCTCCCATTCGGCGGCGTAGCGGCCAATCAGGTGGTGCAATTCCGCCGTGCCCATTTCCTTCTGAAATTCCGGCTGGATCAGAATGCTCCGGAGGATTTCGTCCGTGGCCATCAGGCAATCGCTGTAGCCCAGGAGCACGTCATATACCCGCACAATGTCGTTGGTGCGCAAATCAGTGTCATCAAACAGGTGGCTGCCGACATGGACGGGCAAATTCAGGGCGAAGTGCAGATCGTGGTAGAGAATGGCCCCGGTGCTCACGATCCAGTCCACGAATCCGGCTTTGATCAACGGGACAATCGAGGAGCAGCCCAGGCCCGCCGGGGTCAACGCGCCCGACAAGCTCATTCCCAAAGTCACATCCGGTTCCAGCATCCGCTCGCTGTACAAGCGGCACACCTCCCGCAACCGGGCGGAATTGTAGGCCAGGAAGCAATCATCCATCAGGTCGGGGAACTTTTCCTTGCCGGTGATGCCCTTGGGCATGATGCGCTTGCCGGCCAGGTACTTTTCCCGATGCGGGCATTTCTTTTTCAGCAACCAATCCGGCGCCTCGGTCAAATCTTCGCGGTGACGGCTTGTTCTCTTCGTGCTCATACATTTCAATTCAATCAGTTTCCTTGATTTCGCGGAAACTATACGCGGCCTTCCCCGCTTGCCAACCCTTTAGTTGCATTTTTAGTTGCATTTATCCTGCCCCAGGGCGCATATCATTTTTTTGGGGGATTCTCTGCCTTGGGTGGGATTCCAGTGATTCAACCATTGAAAATTGGTCATTGAGAATTGTGCATTGGTGATTTAACTAATCTCGGCATGACGCCCCAGGAACTCTCCGACCGATCGTGGCAGTTTGCCGCCCGCATCGCCAAGGTGGTGGACGCCCTGCCCGACACCCGCGTCGGCCGGCACGTCGCCGGCCAGATCGTTCGCAGTGGGACCGCGGCGGCGCCAAATTATGACGAGGCCCGTTCTGGCGAGAGCCGCGCGGATTTCGTCCACAAGGTCAATGTGGCCCTGAAGGAATTGGTCGAAACTGGCGGTTGGCTCAAATTCATCATTCTCGCCGAGTTGCTTCCGGCAAAACGGGTCGCGGTCCTGGTGGAGGAATGCGGCCAGCTTTGCCGCATCTTGGGCAAGTCCGTTGCGACAGCCAAAGCCGCCAGAAAGCCGCAACCCGGCGTGAAATCGGACCAGGCTCAGCCGATAACCAATCACAGATTGACAATGACCGATTCTCAATCGAGAAGCCCGAAATCTTGAAGTCTTGCTTCGCCGAAAGGAGTTACCAATAAAGTGAAATGCACCCCCTGCTCCAGGATGAATGAGAAAAAATCCACCAATTCACCCACTCCGGCCTCCCTCGGTTTTGCCATGCCCGCCGAATGGGAGCGGCATGAAGCCACCTGGCTGGGCTGGCCCCACAATCCCACCGACTGGCCCCGCAAACTCAGCGCCATTCGCTGGGTTTACGGCGAAATGATCCGCAAAATCGGCCCCGGCGAAATCGTTCGGCTGTTCGTCAATTCCAAGACCCGCCAAACCGCGGCCCGCCGCACCCTGACCCAGGCCCACGCCGATGTCTCCCGCGTCCAATTCATCCTCCACCCGACCAACCGCGGCTGGACCCGCGACAGCGGGCCGATCTTCGTCCGGCGCGCCGGAAAAAATCCGGAAACCGCCTTGGTTCATTTTCATTTCAATGCCTGGGCCAAATACCCGGATTGGCGGCAAGACCGCAAAGTGCCTCAAATTGCGGCCAGGCGCCTGGGCAAACGTCTCTTCAACGCCCAGTTCCAAGGCCGGGATTTTGTCCTCGAAGGCGGCGCCATTGATGTCAATGGCCGGGGCACCCTCCTGACGACCGAGGAGTGCCTGCTCGATCAGAAAACCCAGGTGCGCAATCCCGGGCTGGGCCGCAAGGAAATTGATCTGGTGCTCCAGCGCTATCTGGGCGTCACCAATGTGCTCTGGCTGGGCGGCGGGGTGGTGGGCGACGATACCCACGGCCATGTGGATGACATCTGCCGGTTTGTCAATCCAACCACCGTGGTGCTGGCGCAGGAGCGCAATCCCAAGGACATCAATTACCAGCCGCTGGCCGAGAACCGGGAACGCCTGCAGGGCCTGCGCCTGGAAGACGGCTCAAAAATCCAAGTGGTGGCGCTGCCCATGCCCGCGCCGATTTTTTACGACGGCTATCGTTTGCCCGCCAGCTACGCCAATTTTTACATCTGCAACGCCGCCCTCCTCGTGCCCACCTTCAACGACCCCAACGACCGCATCGCCCTGGGCATCCTGGGCGATTTGTTCCGCGACCGCCAGGTGGTCGGGATTCACGCGGTGGATTTGGTGCTGGGCTTTGGCACGCTCCATTGCCTGAGTCAGCAGCAGCCGTCCCTGGATCCCTCGACACGCGCGGCAGATGTCGGATCTTGGCCGGCAACCTAGATTCATACGCTTGCGCCTTTGGCTGAACAGGAATCTTCCGGCGATGCGGACGAGCCGGCCCCTGCTCCCGACCGGCGATTGTAGGCGATAAAATAAAGCACCGGCACGGCCATACGGCTGATGAGGAGCGACGCAATTTCACCAGCCATCAAGGCGATGGCCAGACCTTGGAAGATTGGGTCGGCAAGAATGACCGACGCCCCGACCACTACCGCCAGCGCCGTCAACAGCATCGGACGAAAACGCACTGCGCCGGCGTCCACCACGGCCTCGGAGAGAGGCATGCCCTCAGCTACTCGCTGTTCGATGAAATCCACCAGGATGATGGAATTGCGGACCACGATTCCGGCGCCTGCCATGAAGCCGATCATCGACGTCGCGGTGAAAAACGCGCCCATCAAGCCGTGCGCAGGCAGGATGCCCACCAGCGAAAACGGAATCGCCGCCATCACAATCAGCGGAGTCAGAAAGGAACGAAACCAGCCGACCATCAGTATGAAAATCAGCGCCAGGACGGCGGCGAACGCCGTGCCGAGGTCACGGAACACCTCGATGGTGATGTGCCACTCGCCATCCCATTTCATCGAAGGTTGGTCATCGGTGAAAGGCTGGACGGCGTTGTAAATTTTGAACGTCGCGCCGTTGCCGCCGAACTCGTGCGTGTCGAGCGCGCGCAGCGCCTGGTTCATTTTCAGAATGGCGTAAACCGGGCTTTCCACAACCCCGGCCACGTCACCAATGACGTAAGTCACCGGCATCAGGTTCTTGTGGTAGATGCTCTTTTCCACGCTGGTCGGCTCGATCTTCACCAGTTCGCGCAACGGCACGAGGGGCGCGGCGGGGTTGGCGGTGGAACGAACGCGCAGCGCGAGCAACTCCTCCGGCGTGGTGCGACTGGCCCGTGGCAGTTGCAGGAATACTTCCACGTCCTCCTTGTCGCGCGAAACGTGCAGCAGATCCACAGGCGCGCCACCGACGGCAATCCGCAGGGTTTCGGAGATGGTTTCCGCACTGATGCCGTTCAGGGCCGCCTTTTCCTTATCAATCACGAAGCGCGCTTTCGGTTGATCGGCCTCGATATACCAATCCGTGTCCACGACCCCGGGCGTGCTTTTGAAGACTTTGATAACCTTGTTCGCCAGCGCAAGACGGCTTTCCTCATTCGGTCCGTAGATTTCAGCAACCAATGTCTGCAACACCGGCGGGCCGGGCGGCACTTCGGCGACGGCGGCGCGTGCGCCATATTTCGACGCAATTTCAGTGACTCGCGGACGGACGCGCTTGGCGATGTCGTGGCTTTGGGCTTTTCGCTCGCCCTTGGACACCAGGTTGATTTGCACGTCCGCGATGTTGGCGCCCCGGCGCATGAAGTAATGGCGCACCAGCCCGTTGAAGTTGAACGGGGACGAGACTCCCGCGTAAATCTCATAGTCGGTCACCTCCGGTTCGACGCGGACGGTGGCGGCGATTTCACGCGCGCACTGCGCCGTGTTTTCCAGCGCGCTGCCTTCGGGCATATTGAGGATGATCTGAAACTCGCTCTTGTTGTCAAACGGCAGCATTTTGACTTTCACCCAGCCGATACCCATCAACGACATGGCCCCGAGAAGCAGGCCGGCGATGCTGGCAAGAAAGCCATAACGCCATTTCCGTTCCGCAATCATTGGCCCCATCACGCGACGATAAATGCGGGTGAACAAATCTTCCTCGTGTTCAAAACGGGAGTGAGACTCGCCGCCCTTGGTGACGGTCGCCGCTCCCTCGGTTCGGGAGGAATACTTTTTGCCCCAGCGCAGGATGCGAATCGAAGCCCAGGGCGTCACGATGAATGCAATCGCCAGGGAGAAGAACATCGCCGCGCCCGCCCCGATGGGGATGGGCCGCATGTAAGGCCCCATCAGTCCGCCCACGAAGCCCATGGGCAACACCGCTGCAATGACGGCGAAAGTCGCGAGAATGGTGGGGTTGCCGACTTCGTTCACCGCTTCCACTGCGATGACCGGCCAGTTCCGGCCCTTATTTTGCGGCAGGTGGAAATGCCGCACGATGTTTTCAACCACCACGATGGCGTCATCCACCAGAATGCCGATCGAAAAAATCAGGGCAAAGAGCGTAATGCGGTTGAGCGTGTAGCCATAGAGATAGAAAACCAGCAGGGTCAAGGCCAGCGTGGTCGGAATGGCGATGGCCACAATGCATGATTCGCGCCAGCCCAGCGTCAACAAAATCAGCAGAGATACGCCGATCACCGCCATGCCCATGTGCAGCAGCAATTCGTTCGATTTCTCCTCCGCCGTTTTGCCGTAATTCCGAGTCGTGGAGATTTCCACCTCATTTGGAATGATCCGACCCTTGAGTGCCGCGATCTTTTTCAACACCTGATCCGCGACGGAAATGGCGTTTGCGCCCGGGCGTTTGGCGATGCTCAACGTGACCGCGGGTTGTTCTTCGGCGGCCGCGGCCTTTGCCATCCCCGACCCGAAGAACACATATTGCGACGGTTCTTCCGCGCCGTCTTGGATTTCCGCGACTTCGCGCAGGTAAACGGGTCTATCGTCAAAAACACCAACCACCACGTTGCCCGCCTCCTGCGCGGTGGACAGGAAACCGCCCGTTTCGACGATCACTTCACGGTTGTTGCTGGTCAGCCCGCCGGCGATGGTCTGCCGGTTGGCCTGGGTGAGCATCGGTACGATTTCCGCCGCGCTCAGATTGCGCGAGGCCAGCCGGAGCGGATCCAGCAGCACACGCAATTGTCTTCTCGCGCCGCCGATAATCGTAGTCTCGGCGACGAGTGGAACTTGCTTCACCGCGTCATCCACCTGCGCCACCAACCGGCGGAGGGTCAAGTGATCGTATTGCTGGCTGTGAAAAGTCAGCGCCAGAATCGGCACGTCATCAATGGATTTGGGTTTGATCAACGGCGACGAAACACCATGCGGGATGCGGTCGAAATTTGACTGCAACTTCTGGTTGAGCTTCACCAGGCTCTTCTCAACGTCCTCGCCCACTTTGAACCGCACGATGGCCAGACTCTCCCCCGGTCGCGACGTGGAATAGATGTATTCCACGCCCGGAATCTCCCAGAGCAGTTTCTCCATCGGGCGGGTCGCGCGCTCCTCCACCTCTTTTGCGCTGAACCCAGGCATGGAGACGAGCACGTCAATCATCGGCACTTTGATCTGCGGCTCTTCCTCACGCGGCAACATCATGATTGCGGCTGCCCCCAGGAGCACCGAGGTGAGGATAATCAGCGGGGTCAGCTTGGAATCAATAAACGCGCGCGCGATGCGTCCGGCGATGCCGATCTCACCGGTTGGTTGTGAACCCGGGGAAGACATTACTTCGCCTCCACCCGTTGGCCGTCGGTCAATTGGTCTGCGCCGCTGATGACCACCGTCTTGCCGGCATCGAGACCGGATAGGATTTCAAATTCGTCGTCCACGCGCCTCCCGGTCTTCACCAGATGCATCTGGGCGCGCTGGTTGGTCACGGAAAAAACCATCTCCAACTGCCCTCGTTGCACCACCGCCGCTGCTGGCACGCGCACCGAAGTATGCTCGCCAATGGGCACCGCCAATCGCGCGAACTGTCCCGGCATCAGTCCCGCCGTCTGCGGCAAATCCAATTTCACCCGAAACGTGCGGGTCACGGGGTCGGCTGTCGGAGCGATTTCGTGGATGACTCCTTCGAGTTCGCCGGTTATGGCATCCACCCGAACACCCAGCCGGGAATCCCGCCGGATGTGCGAGGCAATGGCTTCCGGCACGTCCGCATCCATTTGCAGGGCGGATGGGTCTTCGATGTCCACCAGCGGCTTGCCCGGCACGGCGAGATCGCCCGCGTCGGCCCACTTCTTCGTCACAACGCCGTCGAACGGCGCGACAATTTCCACGTAATTCATCATGGCTTTCGCTTCGGCCGCCACTCCTTTGGCCACCCGTTGGCGGGACTGCGCGGCATCGTGTTCCGCACGAGTGGCGCTCTGCTGTTCAAACAGGGCGGAAACGCGTTTCCAATCATGGTCGGCTTGTTCCAGTGCGGCCTCCGCCTGTTCCAACCGGGCCGCAATCTCGCCGGCATCAAGCCGGGCGATCAACTGGCCTTTCTGAACCTTGTCACCCAGCGCCACAGCCATCTTCTCGATGCGACCGCTCACCTTGGCCTCCAGCGTTGCATGGAGCTTTGCCCGCACCGTGCCGGCCACTTCTTCGGTCATGGTTCGCGATTTGCTCTCGATGATCTGCACGCGGACTTGGGCTGCGGGAAGGTCCGTTGTGATTTCCTTCGCGATTTCGTGCTTCGAGCCACAACCGGCCACAGCGAACGCGAGGACAACGGTTGAAAGAAAGGCCACAGTTCTTGGGAGGTATCGTTTCATGTCATTTGCTCTCCGGCCGGAAATCAAGCTGGGGCAACCCAAGGGCTTTGCGCAGCGCGGCAATGGCGATGCGGCGGTCGGCTTCAGCCTCGGCCCGGCGCACGCGCGCGGCGACGAGCGCAGACTCGGAGTCAATCAATTGCGCGGAGAGGGCCAGCCCCTGTTCAAAACGATTGCGGGTCAGGCCCGCGCTTTCCTCCGCCTGCTCCACCGTCTTGCTGCTCACTGCCAGACGCTCGTCCGCCGCTTTGAGATCGAGTTGGGCTTGTTCGACCTCGAGATCCAGCGCCAACCGCAGCTTCCGCTGCTCCTCGCGGGCGGTTTCCAGGTTGGCGTTCGCCTCCCGAATTTTGGCGCGCGTCGAAAAACCGTCCCACAAGTCCCACTGCGCCAGAACTCCCGCCGTATAGCTCCGGCCCTGGCCACCCGTCACCGGGCCGTAATCGTAGTCAACGCTGCCAAAAGCGCTGAGGCGAGGCTGGTAGCCGCTCTTCGACCCGCCCACTTGCGCCTGGGCCGCGCGTTCGCGCTCGCGGGCGGCGGCGAGTTCAGGTCGCTGCGAAAAATCTGCGGAGTCCGGCGCGCTCACGACTGGAGCGGTGTCGGCCACGATGAATTCGCCCTCCTCGATGCCCAACAAATTGCGCAACGCCCGCCCGGCCAGCGTGTTTGCGTTGCGGGCGCTGACAAGCTCTTCGTGCGCTTGGGCCAGGCGCACCTCAATGTCCAACTCGTCGGACTTCAACAGCGTGCCGCCATCCAGCCGCCTTCTGGCCACGACGAGATTGCTTTCAAATGTGTTGACTGCCGCTTCGGCCGCCCGAATGAACTGCCGCGTCTTCAGCACGGTAAGAAACGCGCGCGACACCTCGCAGCCCAGAGCGCTGCGAACGGCCGCATTTTCCTGCTTCGCGGCCGCGGTGTTGGCCCTCGCAGCCTGCCGGCCGGCGGCGTTGCGTCCGCCGGCGTAAAGCGGGACCGTGACAATGCCCCGCGCGTTGAGATCATCGCTGCCGGGAACGTCGTTGAAGTTGAGCGAAGAACTGTATGCCCGTTGGTTGAGAATGCTCCCAAAAGCCGTCATCGGGTTGTCCGTGCGGGTGTAGCCGGACTGGACCTGCAGGCGCGGCCAGAACGTGGAATTGGCCTGTTCCAATCCGGCTTGCGCTGCGGCGATGCGCTGTCGCGCCATGCGCGCGTCCGGGTTGTGGGCCAGCGCGTAATCCAGGGCGCGCTCCAGCGTCCACGGTTCAGCGGCGCCCGCCGCCAGCGCGCACGCCAGCCACAGCCCGAGAAATCCCAGTGGCCCTTTCATTTTGCGCAGCAGGAGCCGCCTGGTTTTTCGCTTTCGCAGCATGACCCGCCCACACCGAACTTTTTGAGAATGATTTCCAGCGGACAGAAGTTGGTGAACGAAGACTGGAGCAGGTTGAAGCCGACGAACGTGGTGAACCAGAGCCAGTAGGGGCTGTGATAGCGCGCAAGCACCAGGCTGACGAGGATGAACGTTCCGGCGAACCGGCGGATGAGGAGGTGCATTTTCATGGAGTTTGTGTGATTTGTTTTCAGTGAAAACTGGTCGCAAGCAGCGCGCCGAACACCGCGCCGAAAATCGTGCTGATTACAGGATTGCTGGTCAGCGGACAAGTGCCGGTCGAGCAACCGACGAGTTTATGCCAGCCAAAGCCAAGTCCGCCTCCGGCGATAATTCCAATAAGGATGCGCAGAATCATGCTGTGTCACCTGTTCTCAAAATTCTCTTCGGTCAACTCCACCATGTTATTCATAGCGTTGACATTCTTCATTTCTTCCATGACCGGGCCACAAACCTCAAAAAGGTTACAAACCGGCCTCTCGTCCGTCGTTTTGAACTATGAGTGACGAGCGAAGGAGAGAGTCAGTAAATCCAGGGAATGAATCGCCGCACACGCTGCTCATAGCGCAGGTAGTCCGGGAATTGCTCACGCAACCAACGCTCTTCATGCCGGGCCTTGGCGTCGAAGAACACTGCCAGCGCCAGCGAAACCGCAAGGGCAGGCCAGCTTGACCGAATCAACGACCAACCCACCGCAGCGCAAATTACGGCGGTGTAAAGCGGATGCCGAATCAAGCCATAGATGCCATGCTCAACCAATTGTGCCCCAACCGAAGGCTTGGGAAACGGCGTCAGGTTTCGCCCCAGGGCCTTCCCGCCGCAGATGCCGCAGATTGCCGAGGCCATGAGAAAGACCCAACCGCAGAGAACAAGGAGGAGAGGCTTCGATGCCGTGCCACCCGTGATGCCCAAAATCGCAATGGCAGAAAGGAGCATCAGTTGTCCAACCACCCACCAGCCGCCGCGTCGGACAAAGCCTTTATTCATATCGGCGGGCGAGAATTTGCACAACCGCGCCGCAACCGGCGTGGCCATTGCCTGCGTCACAGCCCGGGAGTGTCATGGCTTAAGCTTCAGCCGATCCTCTGCCTCCTGGATCATCTCCAACAGGCTCAGCACTTTGGAGGGAGGGGGAGAGGCGCCGGCACGCTCGACTTGGGCCATGTCCTTCTCCGGCAGACGCGCCTGCAGGAAGGAGCGCACGTCGAATTGTTCCCACCAGCAGTCCAGAATCAGGCGGCAGGGCTTTCCGCCCGTTTCTTGCCGGCAATAGCCGAAAGTCACCTCGTGGCCGAGGCGGCAGCAACGCAGAAGGAGATCTTGGTCGTGCTCATTCAGCATGGTTCCATTTTGGGCCTGTCCATCCCTCTCTGCAAGACTTGCCTTTGCGGTTGGTTCGAGCCTCATTGCATGGTGGTACTCAGTTTTTCGGCGCCAGCGATTCCAGTGCGTCAATGACGACTGGAATGTGTGTGTAAGCCGGACCGCCCTGCATCATCACAGCCACGCAGGCGGCTTCAAGAATTTCCGCCGGGGAATTGCCGGCTTCGAGGCTTTTTTGAACATGCAGGTTGATGCAGGGTTCGCAGCGCTGGGCCACGGCGATCCCGAGTGCCACCAGTTCCTTCTCCTTCTTCGTGAGCGCGCCATCCTTCATGACGGATTGAAACAAGCCCCCAAAGCCCTTCACCATGTCGGGCGCGGCCTGTTTCATGTTCTCAAAGTCGCCTTTGAACTTCTCCAGGAATGCTTGTGTTTTGTCGGACATATCTTTTCCTTTCTGGTTGGGTTACGGAGTCTGCGGGGAATACCCTCTTCTGGGTTCACTCATGGTCGTGGTGGCCAGGGTCGCCGTGGTGGTGATTGTGTCCGCCTTCGGCATCATGATGATGCGCGCAGCCTTCTGGTTCGTTCACCAACTGGCCGTTAAGATACGCCGTGGCGAGCGCCTCCACCGCGGCGCCGGGTTCGCCCGCGCGAACTTCGATGCCTTGCTGCGCAAACAAATCCAAGGCACGCCGGCCGATGCCGCCCGCGATAATGACGTTTGCGCCTTGCTCGTTCAGCCAGCGCGGAAAAAGTCCCGGCGCGTGCGGCGGCGGGGTCACCGACCGGATGCTGATGATTTTCCGTTGCTCGGGGTCCGCTTCCACGAGCGTGAACTCTCGGCAGCCGCCAAAGTGTCCGTGGAGGCGGCCTTCGGCTGAGGGAATTGCGATGGTAATCATGTGTGGTTTATTCTTTCGTTGGAACGGATGGCGCGGTCGCCATCAGAATTTCTTGGTTGCACCCTTTGAATCGTTTGGTTTTCCAGCCGCGACGGCGCAACAGGCGCGCGAAGTCAGCCAAACCATTTTTGAGGCGGGGATGTGTTCCGCCTTCAAACCGGTGAATCCGGTCGAAAATCTGAAAGCCGCGCGGCGAGAGATCGCACAGGACGAGTTTCCCGCCCGGCTTCAACACCCGCAGCATTTCCTTAACCACCCGCATTGGGCGCTCCAGATGGTGAAGCGTGTTCACGCTGGCCACCGAATCGAAGCTGGCGTCGGTCCATGGCAACCGCTCCGCATTATGAATGACGTATCGAATGGGACAACGCGCCCAGGCTTGGCGAACGTGGCGTTTCGCCAGCCGTTGCTGGTCGGCGTCAATATCGAGCGTCGTGATCCGATCCGCATGTTTGCCCAATTGAGCGAGGAAACCACCCTTGCCAGTGCCGATTTCGAGCACATGCCCGGGCAACGGAAGGACTTTCGCGAGGATGAATTTGAGGCTCCCCGCCGAATCGTATCCGAAGCGGCGAAACAACGCCTGGCGGTCCGACATGGTTTGGCGGTTCCGGACGGTTGCGGTCTGTGATTCGCTCATAGGCAGTTTCATCAATGTGAACGGGAGGAGTGTGACGGGTGCTGGCGTTCCTCCACCAGCGCCGCTGGCAGCGCGAGCGGGCATTTCTCCCAGCTTTCGCTCGGATGCCCGTAATCGCAAATCAACACGCTGTCAAGAACACAGTCCAGCAGATTGTTCAACATGCTTTAAGTCTAAGCGCGTTCGCCGGGTTCGCGCCAGCAGTAACACCGGGGCTGAGGAAGGAGCGTTGCAGATTGCCACGCCGCGTTTGCGCCTCAGTCACACAATCCGTGCCGCGGCTGCATGTGCTCCGCGCCGAACTAAAACAGAATGGTTGTGTCAAAGCCGTCGCCACGGCAAAGTTCATGGAGCGCCATGAGTGAATCAATCCGAGTCACGATACTGGTCGAAAACAGCGTCAACACCCGCGACCTGCAAGCCGAGCACGGGTTGGCGTTTCATATCCAGGCCGGAAGCCGGTGTCTGCTTTTCGATACCGGGCAGACCGATTTGTTTTTGCGCAACGCGCGCCAGTTGGGTCTTGATCTGAAAACAGTGGGCGCCATCGTGCTAAGTCACGGGCATTATGATCACACGGGCGGGTTGAAGTGCGCGCGAGAAGAAGCGCCCAACGCGCGATTGTTTCTTCATCCTGCCGCAGCAACCGCGAAATTTTCCGCCAATGCTGATGGTCGGATTCGCCCGGTCGGCATGCCGGAAACAAGTTTGCAGGCCGTTCATCAAGCCGGGGATTCAGTGGTATGGACAACCAAGCCGACCGAAGTGCTCGACGGCATCTTCATTACCGGCGAGATTCCTCGTCGGAATGGCTTTGAGGACACCGGCGGCCGCTTCTTTCTCGACGAAGCCTGTGCTCAACCAGACTCGTTGATGGACGACCAGGCGTTGTTTTTCGACACACCGGAAGGTCTGGTGGTGATTTTGGGCTGCGGTCACGCGGGCGTGGTGAACACGCTCGAATACATCCGGCACATCACCAACGGCAGACCGATTTACGCCCTGCTCGGCGGAATGCATCTGCTCACCGCCTGTCCTGAACGGATGGCGAAGACGATTGAAACATTCCGGCGGCTGAAGATTCAACGGATTGCCCCCGCCCACTGCACCGGGATCTCAGCAGTGGCGCAATTGTGGACATGCTTTCCGGGCCGCTGCTCGGCCTGTGCCGTGGGAACGAGCATGAACTTTCAAAATCCATGAATTCTCAAACTCCAACCAGACTCGACCGCGCCCTGGCCGGAGTCTGCCTGAATTGCATCGTGTGTCGGCACGCCCGGAAGAAACAAAAAGGCGCAGCCTTCTGGTTCGTGCGGAAGGTGGAAAGTGGCGTTTGCCCGTTTTGTCGCGCCTACGAGCGGGTTTACGGGCGCAAGTCGCACGCCGGCGCCGGCAACGGATTTACTTCTCCACGGGTTTGCCCGCCTCCGCCCAGGCCTTGAAGCCTCCGGGAAGGTTGCAGAGTTTGGGGAAATCAAGACGGGTGAGCTTCTCACACGCCTTCACACTGCGCACCCCGCTGGCGCAATGCACCAGATACGTCCTGCCCTTGTCGAGCAGGACGGCTTTTTCTTGAAAGTCCGCCGCATTGACGTCGAGGTTCACGGCCCCTGGAAGATGGCCTGCCTTGAATTCCGTTGGCGTGCGCACGTCCAGAATCACGTTCTTCTTCTCCGCCGCCATCCGCGCGAACTCCTCCACGCTCAGGTTCTTGAATCCGACGGCGTCGGTGGTTGATGCAACAGTGTCGGTATGCCACCGCAGCTTCGGCAGGACTTCCGCCGGCCCTCCGCCGGCATAGCCTGTTTCCTGAAAGACCGTTCCGCCTGCGCCGTTCAGGAGAATGATGGTGGGAAAACCTCCGCCCAGTTCCTGGGTTAGATTGAACCTTCCCTTGAGCGCGAGGTTTGCCCGCTTCAACTCCTCGCTCTGCTTTTCTTTCTCAGGGAAGTCCACGTCCACGAGGACCAGCGCCCGGCGGGCGTATTGGACGAATTCGGGCGAGTCAAACACCTGGCGCTCCATCTCCGCGCACGTCGGACACCAGTCAGAACCATGAAAAAAGAGCAGCACGGCTTTTCCTTCCGTTTTGGCCCGGGCTTGGGCTTTTGGCAAATCCGTGAACCAAGTCACGCCGCTGGAATCAGACTGGCCGGCGATCGGGGAAGTATTGGTGTCCACCGCCTGAACTTCCAGCGCCAGGGACGCGCTGGTCAACAAAACGGTCAAGATCATTTGAAGCATTCGATTGTCAGTCATTCTCAAGCATTATTGCAGCAAAAGGAGGTGTCCGCGTCAAGGCGCGCAAAATTGCGTCCACAGGCGGGCCTGCTCCTCACTAGCTTCGACCTCCGATCAAATGGCGTCCATTTTCAACCCGCCTTCATGCGACGCCGCCATTCACGCGGAGGTTCTGGCCGGTCACCCTGCCTTATGTTTTTCCTTCCACTTCTCTCGCAGCACCTCGTGGAGGCGCTCACGGAGTTTGACCGGCAACTCGTAAGGCTGCCCGGCTTTGTAAAGCGTGATCGTTTTGCGAATGTTATCCACCACCACCTGGCACGGGTTGCAGCCCGCCATGTGTTTCTCGAACTCTTCGCAGATCGCCGGGTCAACCGTGCCATCCACGTATTCGTTCAGCATCGCCAGCAATTCTTCGCACTTCATGGTCTATTCTTCCTTGGCAATTGAGCCGTCACCGGAAAAAAAGTTACAGGTTCTTTCTGGAGGTTAATCATTGCTCATGCGGGTGTGACCGAACCAATTGCGTCGCGGGGTCGCCCAGCGTTTTCGTCAATTGCTCCCGCAATTGCAGTCTGGCCCGGAGCAGGCGCACCTTCGTGTTGGCCTCGCTCAAACCGAGGGTCTCGGCGGTTTCCTTGACCGAAAGTCCTTCCACATCCCGCAGCAGGAAGACCAACCGGTGCTTCTCGTCCAACCGCGCCAGCGCCTCGTCCAGCAGTCGTTGAATCTCCCGTGTCTGCACCAGCTTCTCCGGCGATTGCCTCCAGTCTGCGATGAACTCAGGATGGGGAATCGTCTCGGAATGGTCTGAGGGTTCGGTCGCCTCCTCCAATGAAACCAGGTCCAGACCTTTGCGTTTGCGGATCACTTTCAGCGCGGCGTGGCTCGCGATGCGCAGCAGCCAGGTGGCAAAACTGGCCTCGCCACGAAAACTTTGGAGGCCTTCCAGCGCGCTCAGAAATGTCTGCTGCGTGACGTCCTCCGCATCCTGCTCCTGCCGCAGCATCCGCATCGCCAGGGAATAAACCCTCCCTTCATGGCGGCTGGTAAGCGCCTCGAACGCATCCAGCTCGCCTGCCTTCGCGCGTTGCACCAGTTCAAGATCGCTGGTTTCAGGCCTAATCAGAGTGGTCATGTCCGGTTGACAAATGATTATGGGCCAATGCCTCCTTCCCGCAAGCAGCGCTTTCGGAACGAGCCATGCCAAAGAAGTTTACATGCCGGGAATTGTCCCATCAACAGATCGAACTCATTGCCGCTCTCCTCCCGCCTGCTGCGCGGCGTTGCCGTTGATATTAGACATGGTGGTGCCTCTTGGAAAAAGCCAGAACTTATTTCGATGAAAATCCCTCCTGAGAGGGTATCCCCACACCCTTCCCCACATGGGGAGGGGTTCCAATTTCCAGATGTCCTTGGTTTGCAAT
>Ga0182027_10000742_pt1 | contig 55576 bp, 47 predicted proteins | sample 712E1DmetaG_FD_121300 | JGI IMG/M metagenome (GOLD analysis project Ga0182027, IMG submission 121300) | Permafrost microbial communities from Stordalen Mire, Sweden - 712E1D metaG (Illumina Assembly) | ecosystem: Environmental > Terrestrial > Soil > Wetlands > Permafrost | place: Sweden...
ACCCGCATCGGCGCTGGGTAAAACCGCACTCTCTCTCGGCGCAGCTTCTCCCAATTCCGAGAATCGAGGGCCAAAACTCCGCCTGGCTTCAACACCGCCCGCATCCCGCAAAGTGAGGCGACGGTCTCTTCGGGTGTCCGGCAATGGCCAATCGCATTTCCGTAACAGAAGACCAGGTCAAAGCGTTCCGTAAACTTCTTGGGCAGGTCGGCCCACGAGCACTTTGCAAACTCGACCTCAAGGCCTTCGAGCGCGGCGCGGCGCCGAGCTTCGGCTATCATTCCGGCGCTTGCATCGGTACCCCTAACATCGTAACCGTGACGTGCCAACGCCAGACTGTGAATGCCGATGCCACAGGCACAATCCAAAATCCTGGCTCGCGGGGGGAGAGATCGCAACACGGTCGCATAACTGTCAACGAACGGAGCACCCGATAGAACGCGATCCGAATACAGCCAATGATAGTCTGAGGCGAATGCGTCGTATTCATCTGTTGTTACCGCGTTCATGGTCTTCTCGGCGGATAACAATGTATAACGGCGCTAAGGAAATGGTGGAATGCGGATTGCGGAATACCCCACCAATTCTTACTTCGCCACCTCCAATGGCACATAGATATCCCTGGACCCAAACGGACCATTCACGGCCACCAAAAGCGACGGGGCCTTCCGAACTTTGCGGCCGCTGTTAGGCAGCCATGATCGGAACAATTTCTCATAGCCCTTGGCGATCGCCCTGATCGGACAATTCCTCGCCACCACATAATCGCCGCCCGCGATCGTTCGCACACGCACCGGCTTCGTGGGCACATACTTTTCATCCACCGTCACGCAAACGTCACAACGCAATTTCTCTGGCGGCGTGGTCTTCGGATTATCCAGGAGCACGCCGATGAACAACGAATCCTTGCGGGGCAGTCCGTCCTTCTTCAGCCTCGTCATAAAATCCATCCATACCCGATACGCCCCCTCATACGGCCCCACATGCCGCATATACGCGACCCGCCGCGGTTCCAGCGTCGTTACTTCGATGTTCATTTGCTCCGCTTTATTCAGGGGCCGCTTCGGCTGCAACGGCATATAAATATCGAAAATATCCACCCGCTGTTTCTTGCGCGCGACAACGTCCTGGGCATCCACCAACACTATAAAGCTCGGCGCAGGCCGCAACTCCCGGGAACTCCGCGCGAGCCATTTGCCGAACAAATACTGGTAGGCGTCCTTGATTTTCCTGACCGGGCAATTTTTCGCCACGGCGTAATCGCCGCCGACGATTGTCTGCAACTCAACCGGCTTCTTCGGCTCATAGTCGCCATCCACCGTGATGCACGCATCGTAACGAAGCTCCGCCGCCGGTGTCACAGCTGGATTATCGTGCCCAATGCCGATGAACACCGAACGCTTGCGAATCTGCTTGTCCGCCAATAGCCGTGCCGTGATGTCAAACCACGTTTTCTTGGTATCTTCGTATGGCCCGACATGCCGCAAATAAGCCACGCGCATCGGTTTGATTTTTTTGGTAATGACTTTCATAATTTTGGTTGTGATGTGGTTTGTGTTGAATGTGGTCAAAGGAACTCCCGGCCGAAAATGCACGCCGGACGGCGCGTCGCGAATGGCGATGGGCCCCGTCGCGCGGCGAAACTCCGCCGGCGATACTCCGTAGGCCGCCTTGAATGCCCGCGTGAACGCCTCATGCGCCTCATAACCCGCGTCCAGCGCCACTTGAATCACCTGCTTCGCGCCCGACCTCAATTCCATCGCCGCCCGCTCCAACCGCAGCCGCCGCACATGGTCCGCAAGCGTCTCACCCGTCATGGCCGCGAAAACGCGATGAAAATGAAAACTCGAAAAACACGCCACCCTCGCCAACTCCTCCAAATCCAACGCCTCATCCAGATGCTCCTGGATATGCGTCAACACCCGCAGAATGCGCTCCTGATAATCATTCCACGTTGTCTTATGCTTTGGCCGTGTACCGTTCATTTGCACGCTAAACTAGCAAACGCCATTGCGGGCCGCTTGACTAATTTTGCGGTTTTGCAACTCGGACAAACCAACTATAAACTCAAGGGGCAGTCGGCTCTTCCGTTTGTTTGCAGACGAGGTCGCGCCTAACGGAGCTTTAATTTTGTTAAGATGAATTTCTACAAAGAGGTCGCGCCTAACAGAACTGTAGCCGCAGGCTTCAGCCTGCGTGGGAAAGACGCACCCGTAAAGGGTGCGGCTACAGGGAAGTCGGTTTTGTTAGGCGCTCTTACTTTTCTCTGTGGCTCTGTGGTGAACTGTCGTTTCGGCGACGGGCGGGACCCTCCGGCAAAAACTTACGAAAACACGAAACTAGTAGTTGCCCCACTTGCTTGAAAAGGTATAAAACCGGGCCGCGCGATGTACTGGATCAGCAAAAGCATTCATCAATTGGGACGCACGCGACGCCGGGTGTTGCTCTTTCTGGCGGTGCTCGGGCCGGGCGTCATCACGATGGTGGCCGACAACGATGCCGGCGGCATCTCCACCTACGCCCAGACCGGCGCGAAGACCGGTTTCAATATGCTGTGGGCCTTCATCCTCCTCGTGCCGATGGCGTATTACGTGCAGGAGATGACGGTGCGGCTCGGCGCGGTGACCAAGCGCGGGCACGCCGAGGCGATCTTTGACGGGTTCGGGCCTTTCTGGGGCTGGTTCAGCATCTTCGATCTGGCCCTGATCAACTGGCTGACGCTGGTGACCGAGTATATCGGCATGACGCAGGCCATGAAGCTGTTTAACATCCCCGCGGCGGTGACGTTCATCGGCGTGACGGCGTTGTTGTTGGCGATCATCGTCAGCGGCAAGTACTGGACGTTTGAAAAGATTACGCTGGTGTTCTGCCTGTTCAATCTGGTTTATATCCCGGCGGCATTCTGGGCGATGAAGACGGGCAATGTGAACGAGGGTTGGGCCGCCGTGGGCCGCGGGTTTTACGCGCCGCACTTCCCCGGCGGCCTGACGGTGGGTTTGGTCACGCTGATCATGGCCAATATCGGCACGACGATCACGCCGTGGCAGATTTTCTTCCAGCAATCGGCCGTGGTGGACAAGGGAATGGACGTGCGCGACATCAAGATGGGCAAGCTGGACACGCTCGCCGGATCACTCCTGACGTGCGTGGTGGCGGCGTTCATCATCATCGCGACTGCCGGCGTGTTTTACTATCATCCCGGCGGACCGATCACGGTGGAGTCGGCGGCGGAGACGGCGGCCCAGATGCCGCACGTGATGCCCCAGCATCAGTGGGGCTATTGGGCGCGCGGGCTGTTTGCCATCGGGCTGTTCGATGCGGGACTGCTGGGAGCGCTGTGCATTTCGTTGTCCACCAGTTGGGCGCTCGGCGAGGTGTTCGGCTGGGCCCATTCGCTGAACAAGAGCGTGCGCGAGGCGCCCTGGTTTTACGTGGCGTACGTGCTCATGCTGCTGTCGGCCGGCGTGGTTTCACTGATCTCGAGCACGAAAGTGCAGGACATCATCACGATCTTCGTCCAGGTGGTTGCCGTCACGTTGCTGCCGGCGGCGTTGTTTTTCCTGATTCTGATTCTCAATGACAAGCAGGTGATGGGGGAGCACGCCAACACGCGCTGGCAGAATTTCGCCAACTGGTCGATCGCGATTTTTGTGGTGGCCATCTCGACGGTGTACGGGGTCTCCACCCTCTATCCGGAATGGTTTGGAGGCGCGCCCTAGGACGGGAACCATGAGCGGCCAACCCGATTTTCCACTCAAGCCTGCCGGACTGACGGCGGACACGCAGCAGGATTTCGAGTTTTACTGCTTCTCCAGGCTGTACAAGCGACCGGTGTGCGCCGGCAAGGTCAAGGACCGGATTGGCAGGGTGACGGATCTTGTTTTCAAGATGGCGGACCCGTATCCCGAGGCGGTGGGAATCCTATTGGACCACGGCTGGGGCAAGCCCAATGAGTTCGTGACGTGGGACAAGGTGCGGAAGATCGAGGACGACGCGATTTTCGTGACCCCGAACGAGAACGGACAACCGTTTCCGCCGTTTGTCGATCAGCCGGGCTGGATTCTGTTGAACGAACACCTGATGGGGCAGACGATTCTGGATATTGACGGACGGCGCACGGAAGTCGTCAACGACGTCCACTTGCTGGAGTCGAAGGGGCGGATGGTGTTGGTGCACGTGGACATTTCTTTCAACGGCTTTCTGCGGAAGTGGGGGTTGGGGCTGCTCACCACCTGGATGAAGGACCAGTTGATCTCATGGCGCTATGTCCAGCCGCTGTCGGTGGAAGACAAAGGGACAGACACCGTCTCGTTGTCGATCACCCGCAAGCGGATCAAGAACCTGCCCAGCGAGGATTTGGCGGACGCGCTGGAGGAATTGAAGGGGGAAGAACAGCAGGCTGTTTTCTCGGCGTTGGATTCCGAAAAAGCCGCCGAAGTCCTGATCGAGGCCGAACCGCGGGCACAGCGGCAACTCGTGGCCAATCTGCGGCGGGAACGCGCCCGTGGAATCCTCTCGGAGATGTCGGTGCCACAACTGGCAGCCCTGTTCGCCGTGCTGCCCCACGACGACGTGACGGAATTGATGGGGTTGTTGCCCAAGGAGCAAGCGGACCGCCTCAAGGCCCTCATCTCCCAGCGCGAAGTGACCGCGCGCACTCTGATGTCAGCCGATTATATCGCGGTGGCGAGGGAGTCCAAGGTCGGCGAGGTGCTTCGGAACATCCGCACGTCCAAGCACGATGCCGGGTGTCTCTCCTACGTTTACGTGATCGGACCCGACAAAACGTTGGTTGGCGTTGTTGATCTGCGGGATCTTGTTTTGGCGAGTGACGAATTGACCGTTGCGGATTTGATGGTATTTCCGGTCGTCACGGCGCAGGAAGGCGATCTCCAGGATGACCTCTCCGAAATGTTTGCCAAGTATCACTTTCGGATCATCCCGGTCGTGGACGCCCACGACCACATTCTGGGTGTCGTCAATCATCGCGACATCGCGGGCATGGCCGTGCGCGTGCCGACGGGGAATTGAGTCATGGCCCGCATTCAAACAACGCCGATGCTCAAAGTTGCGCTGGTTTCACTGCGCATCTACCTGATCATTCTGCTGACCCTGATCCTCATCAAATTTGCCCGGATGTTCTCCACCACCAACACAGCCCAGCCTCCGCCGCAGCAGGAAGAAAAGCAGAAGACGAATTGACCCGGCGTAGGCCCCTACAAATCCTGACGTGCGCCCCCTCAACAACTTTCGCCGTGCATATTCCTCGAACCAAGTGTATGTAGGCCGAGCGCCTTGGGTCATGAACTTGTTTAAGACTACGATGAGACTGTCAGACAGGAAACAGAACCAGGTTGCATCCACAGTCACGGACCATGGCCATCAGCGCCAATCGAAATGACCTCGGCGCGACCGTGGCGACTCCGGTGAAGCAAGCGGCCAGCATGGGCGTGTCGCTGGCGTTGGTGGAGGCCGCGCGAAAAAGCGCGGACGAAGTTTACGCGTCGTTGAACACGGCGGCGGGCGGTCTGTCGCAGGCGGAGGCGGAGCAGCGGTTGGCCCAACACGGGCCGAACGAGATCGCCCACGAGAAGCGATATACCTTGCTTGGCCGCCTGTGGCTCGCCAGCCGCAACCCCTTAGTGGTTCTCCTCACGGTGCTGGCGACGATTTCATTTGCAACGGGGGATTTTCGCGCGGGCACAGTGATGCTATTGATGGTTGTTCTGGGATTGTCGCTGCGGTTCGTGCAGGAAACGCGAGCGGACGAGGCCGCGGAGAAACTGAAGGCGATGATTAAGATCACCGCCACGGTCTTGCGCGACGGCCAACCGAGAGAACTTCCGCTCCGGGAACTCGTACCGGGCGACGTGGTGAAACTTTCGGCCGGCGACATGATTCCCGGCGATGTCCGTTTAATATCCGCGAAGGATTTGTTTATCATCCAGGCAACGCTGACCGGCGAATCGCTGCCGGTCGAAAAAACCAACGCGCGCGACCCTCGCGGAAATATTTCACCGCTGGAGTCCACCGACCTTTGTTTTCTCGGCACCAGTGTCGAAAGTGGTTCGGCCACGGCGGTCATTGTGGCCACAGGCCCGGAAACCTATTTCGGCAAAGTTGCGAGCAGCCTCGCCGGACAGCAAATCGAAACGGCATTCGACAAAGGGATAAAGAAATTCACCTGGCTGATGATTCGCTTCATACTCGTGATGGTGCCGCTGGTCTTCGTTATTAACGGCATCACCAAACACGACTGGAAGGAAGCGTTCTTCTTTTCAATGGCCGTGGCTGTGGGGCTGACGCCGGAGATGTTGCCGATGATCGTGTCGGTGTGCCTGTCGAAGGGTGCGATGGAGATGTCGCGCAAAAAGGTCATCGTCAAGCGGCTGAACTCGATCCAGAACTTCGGCGCGATGAACGTGCTCTGTACCGACAAGACCGGTACGCTGACGATGGATCACGTCATCCTCGAACTGTATTGCGACGTTTTCAAAAAGGAAAACAAAGAAGTCCTGCGCGACGCGTATCTCATCAGCCATTTTCAAACGGGCCTGAAAAACATCCTCGACCGCGCCGTACTGCAGCACAAAGACCTGCACGGCGAACTCTCGATCGAGAAATACACAAAGGTGGATGAGCTGCCGTTCGACTTCTCGCGCCGCATGATGTCGGTGGTGGTGGACGGGCCCAGGGGCGGGCGGCAACTGCTAACCAAAGGCGCGCCCGAAGCCGTGTTCGCCACGTGCACGCGTTTCAAGTGCGAAGGCAAGCTGTTTCCCATGGAATCGATTCTCGTCGGCGATCTCGTGCAGGAGGTCAATGAATTGAGCGCCGATGGCTTCCGCGTGCTGGCGGTCGCGACGAAGAAACTGGAGAAGCGCGACGCGTACTCCAAAGCGGATGAATGTGATTTGGTGCTCACCGGGTATCTGGCCTTCCTCGACCCGCCGAAAGACACCGCCGGCAAAGCCATCACGGTTTTGCGTCAACACGGCATCACGGTGAAAGTGCTTACCGGCGACAACGACCTGGTGACGCGCAAAGTGTGCAGCGAAGTCGGCATCAACGCGGAGAAAATCATTCTAGGCAGTGACGTCGAACCGATGACCGACGCGCAACTATCAGGAGCGGTCGAATCCACTGATGTCTTTGCGCGCCTGTCGCCCACGCACAAACAGCGCATTGTGAAGGCGCTCCAGAGCAAGGGACATGTGGTCGGCTTCATGGGCGACGGTATTAACGACGCGCCGGCGTTGCGCGCTGCCGACGTGGGTATCTCCGTGGACAACGCCGTCGACATCGCCAAGGAATCTGCCGACGTGATTTTGTTGGAGAAGAGCTTGATGGTGCTCGAAGAAGGCGTGCTCGAAGGCCGGAAGGTCTTCGTGAACATTTTGAAATACATCCGCATGGGCGCGAGCTCGAATTTCGGAAACATGTTCAGCGTGATTGGCGCGAGCGCGTGGTTGCCCTACGTGCCGATGGCGCCGATTCAAATCCTGACGAATAATCTGCTGTACGATTTCTCACAGGTGCCGATTCCGACGGACAATGTCGGCTCGCAACAAACTGCGAAGCCGCGGCCATGGAACATGGGCGAGATCGCCAAGTTCATCGTTTTTATCGGGCCGATCAGTTCGATTTTCGATTACACCACGTACGCAATGATGTGGTTTGTTTTCAAATGTAACCAACTGAATCTCGTGCCGCCACCCGCACTGGCCGAGCGTTTCGCGAATGCCGCAACACCGGACAGCACATACGCCGCTGCGCTTTTCCATACCGGGTGGTTTGTTGAATCGCTAATGACGCAAACTCTCATCATCCACGTCATTCGTACGAACCTGATTCCGTTCATTCAATCGCGCGCCAGTTGGCAACTCACGATGACTTCGGTGCTCATCATGGCCATCGGTGCGTATCTGCCGTATTCGCCGTTGGCCGCGACATTGGGATTTGTCCCGCTCTCCCCGCTTTATTGGCTTCTGCTGCTGGTGACGTTGCTCTGCTACGTTGCGCTTACACAACTGATCAAGACTTGGCTGATTCGCAAGGCGTGGGTTTGAAGACAAGGCTCGAAGGAGGACCGGAGATTCTCCCAAAAAAGGGGAGGCCGAGGTTGGGAGCCTCGGCCTCTTTTTTTGTCGGCTGGCGTGGAGAAGCGCCTTCGACGAGGTGTGGTATAGGGTGAATGTCAAATAAGCAGCGGCGGTGCCAAGGGCCAATTCAGGCCGAATTCTGCAAAAAACATGCGTTTTGGAGCTTGAAACGGGGGGAGACGCCCCCCAGGACGCAGGTCAGAGCCGTTCTTTATCCAGTTCTGAGATTGCATTTGTGAGAGATTGCATTCTTGACGGCTCGGACGCATGCCGATACGGTTCTCGGCTTGAACAATTGGAACAGGGAAGAGTGAGGTAAGGTATGCCAGCGACAATTGAGAATGTTACGCCGTGCCGGAAGAAGTTGCGCGTGGAAGTCACTGCGGAGCGAGTGGCCAGCGCCCGCACGGAAATCCTTCGGGAATATAAGAAACACGCGCAGATTGCCGGCTTTCGACCCGGCAAGGCCCCCGAGTTGATGGTGGAGAAACGCTTTGCCAAAGACATCGACGAAGAGCTGCAGAAACGGATCATCCCCGAGACCTATCGCGAGGCGCTCACGGAGAACAAACTGCGAGCGGTGGGCTATCCGCAGATCGAGGCCGTTGACTACAAGCCGGGCCAACCGCTGGTTTACACGGCCGCCGTCGATACCGCGCCGGAATTCAGTCTTCCAGACTACAAGGGCATCCCCTTGAAAAAGAAGGACGCAGTGGTGAGTGACGAGGATGTTTCCAAGACGGTGGATGCCCTTCGCGAGCAGAATGCCGAGTTTGTGACCGTCGAAAGCCGATCGTTGCGCTCCGGTGATTTCGCCGTGTTGAATTACAGCGGAGTGGCCGACGGCAAACCGGTTATCGAGCTGGTCCCGGAGTCGAAGACGCTCGGCGAGAACAAGAATTTCTGGTTGCTGGTGGAATCGGCCTCGTTTCTTCCCGGGTTCTGCGATCAACTGATCGGCGCGGCCGTGGGCGAGAAGCGCCAGGTCTTGGTGGATTTTCCGGCTGATTTTCCGCAGAAAGCCCTGGCCGGCAGAAAAGCGACTTATTTCGTGGACGTGGTTGCGATCAAAGAGAAGAAGTTGCCGGAATTGAATGATGATTTTGCCAAGAAGACCGGCCTCGATACGATGGAGAAGCTCAAGGAAGAAGTTCGCAAGGGACTCCTGGCCGAACGCGGGGACGAGGTCAAAGCCGAGTTGCGGAAGCAGGTGGTGGACTATCTGCTCGACCGGGTGGAATTTGATTTGCCGGAGTCGCTGGTGACCCAGGAGACCCGCAGCATCATTTACGATGTCGTTCGCGAGAACAGCATGCGCGGGATCGGCAAGGAGGCGCTCGAAGAGAAGAAGAACGAGATCTTCGGGTACGCCACCAAGAGTGCCCGGGAACGCCTGCGAAGTTCGTTCGTCCTCGATTCCATTGCGCAGGCGGAAGGGATCAAGGTCGAAGAGGCGGAGATGGAAGAGCGGATGGCCCAACTGGCGCAACGGTATCGGGTGACGCCGCAGAAGCTAAAAGCCCAGTTGGCCGAGCGCGACGGGCTGGGCGAAATCGAGGAACAAATCCTCGTAGGCAAGACCCTTGATTTCCTCGTGTCCAATGCTAAAGTCGAATCCGTTTCGCAGGCCTGATCATGGCCTGGCAAGGAGGCAGCAGAACTGCTGAAGTCTGAAGGAAAGATTATGGATAACGCCCAGATTCTGGTTCCCATGGTGGTCGAGCAAACCGGCCGCGGTGAGCGCGGTTACGACATCTACTCCCGGTTGCTCAAAGACCGCATTATTTTTATCGGCACCCCGATCGATGACAACGTCGCCAACCTGATCATCGCCCAGATGCTGTACCTGCAGTCGGACGACCCGGCCAAGGACATCAACCTGTATGTCAATTCGCCCGGCGGCTCGGTGACGGCGGGCATGGCGATCTACGACACCATGCAATTCGTCAAATGCGACGTGACCACGTATTGCGTCGGCCAGGCCGCCAGCATGGGCGCCATTCTTCTCGCCGCCGGCACCAAGGGCAAACGCTATGCGCTGCCCAATGCCCGCATCATGATTCACCAGCCGTGGGGCGGTTACCAGGGGCAGGCATCCGACATTGCCATCCAGGCAAAGGAAACGTTGCGCTTGAAAGATCGCCTCAATGAGATCCTGGCCCTGCACACCGGCAGGTCTCTCGACTCCATCACCAAGGACAGCGACCGCGATTTCTTCATGTCGGCCGCCGAAGCGCGCGATTACGGGCTGGTCGATGACGTGGTCAAATCCCGGCGTGACCTGACGGAAAAGAAACCCGACAAACCCGCTTGAGGTTGTTCCGTGGCCAGACCGACCAACCTGACAATGTGCAGTTTCTGCGGGAAAACCCACGGGGAAGTGCGCAAACTCATTGCCGGTCCGGGCGTCTACATCTGCGACAATTGCATCACCGTCTGCAAGAGCATTCTCGACAAGGAATTGGGCTCCCAGTCGCGCAAAGGCGGATACCGGCTCGCTGTTCCCAAGCCAGCCGAGATCAAACGACAACTGGATCAATATGTCGTCGGCCAGGAACGTTCGAAAAAGACCATCGCCGTCGCCGTTCACAATCATTACAAACGCATCCAGCAAACCGATGCGGCCACCCACAAAACCGGCGACATCCAGCTGGCGCTTGCCGAGCACCACGACGTCGAAATCGAGAAGAGCAATATTCTGCTGGTGGGGCCGACCGGCTCCGGCAAGACCTTGCTGGCGCGGTCGCTGGCCCGCATCCTGGACGTACCCTTTTGCATCACGGACGCCACCACGTTGACGGAGGCGGGCTATGTGGGTGAAGACGTCGAGAATATCATTCTGCGGCTCCTGCAAAATGCCGACTACGATGTCAAACGCGCGGAGTTGGGCATCGTCTATATCGACGAGATCGACAAGATCGGGCGCAAGAGTGATTCGGCCAGCATCACCCGCGACGTTTCGGGCGAAGGCGTGCAACAGGCGTTGCTGAAGATTCTCGAAGGCACCACCTGCAACGTCCCGCCGCAAGGCGGCCGCAAACATCCGCATCAGGAATACATCCAGGTCAACACCGAACATATTCTGTTCATCTGCGGAGGCGCGTTCATCGGGCTGGACAAGATCGTGCAGCGCCGCGTAGGCGGCCACGCCCTGGGCTTCGGCAGGTCGGACGAGGTGATGAAGTTGTCCGACCCAAACAACATCACCGAGCATGTCGAGCCGGAAGACCTGTTGAAGTTCGGGATGATTCCCGAGTTTGTCGGGCGATTGCCGGTGGTGTCGGTCCTGAGAGAATTGACCGAGGTGGAGTTGATCTCGATTCTCACCGATACCAAGAACGCGATGATCAAGCAGTACAGCAAACTGTTCGCGATGGAGGGCGTGAACCTCGGTTTCACCAAGGACGCCCTGCAATCGCTGGCCGCACAGGCGATCAAGAAGGGGACCGGCGCGCGGGCGCTGAGGGCGTTGCTGGAAAAGCTGATGCTCGACCTGATGTACGAGATCCCCTCGCGCGATGACATTGCCGAGGTCACAATCAACCGCGCCGTCGTCGAAGGCAAACGCGAACCGCTCATCCGCAAGAAGCAATCCAAAGACGCGGCGTAGAGCCAATCCCAAAACCATGTAGCCGCAGGCTTTAGCCTGCGCTTCCCGCGCACCCATAAAGGGTGCGGCTACAGAAACCCAAACTTTGAAATGGGCTATTAGTAGGACAGGCGTCTCCCCTGTCGATCCTACGAAGCGCCGACCACGTAGAGAAACACGGCAGCCGCCAATACGACCGACAGCAACGCGCCGCAGGACGCGAGCCGGAAACCCCAACGGAGATGCGGAGCCGCCGGGTTCCATTCGCCGCCGAACGCAGACTTTGCCTGTCTGCCCCGCCGGATGGCGAACGCGGCAAAGGCCACACCCAATCCCGGCACGAGGATTCCCAACAGGAAGCTCGACAGGCCCCACCGCAAGCAACTCACAGATCTTTCAATGCCGCGAATCTTGTCCATGGGATTGCTCGAAGCGCTGCTGTTGCTTGTGATCGATCCGTCGCAGTTCGCTTGCGAGTCGGAGGATCTCGTTGCCGTTGACGATGACCATCACGCCCAATGCCAGCACCAAAGTCACCATCACCAAGGTTGCCGAACCGCGCTCGTTTCTCATGATTGTCCTCCCGCGACTGCCTGAAAGGTGAACAAAGGCCGCAGGGGGACTATTTTCTGCCCGCTCATCAACTCAAGTTCCCACCGCCATGCGGTCACACCGGGGCGCGCATCGGGCAGCATCGTGGAAGATTTCACGCCCCGCAGGGCCGCGATCCGTTGACCGTCCCCTGACTCTCGCCAAAGCACACCATCGGAGACCGTGTAAGCGATTTCGCCGTTGCGCTGCGGAATGACGAACCGCTCGCCGGTGGTTCGAACCGGTCCGGTGGCGGCGCGCACGTCGTTCCGCCATCGCTCGCCAGCGTTGACCGCCCGCACGATGTCGTCGGCATTGTGACGCAGATTGTCGGACCCGCGAATGAACCGATGGTACGTGGGATACGCCACGGTGAGAATGATGGTCAAGCAGGCGATATAGGTCAGCGCCTCGATCATGGTATAACCGCTGTGCCGTTTCATCGTCCCGCCGTCTCCCGTATGACCGGGGCTCCGTTGCGCGGACTGTCCGGTTTCCACTCCAGCCGCAACTGCCGGTCGTGCACGCTCAAGACAAACTGGCTGGATGGCAGGTTCTTCGCGGCTTCGGCGGTCACCGCATAGGGTTGCGCGCCCTCACGGTAACTGTGCCAGCCGCCCGCGGCCAGGGCCTCCATTTCTCCATCGACGATTTCCATCGCCACGGCACGCCAATAATAGACGCGACAGAGCCGTTGTTGCCCGGCAAACGAATACGCCAGCGGAATCAACAACGCCGTGAGGATGCCCATCGCCATGACCAACTCGATCATCAAACTTCCGTGTTTACCTTGAGAATGTCTCACCATAGTGTCGCCTCCCAGATGAGCGAAGTGAGCATCTGAAACACGCCGATAGCGATCAAGCCGACGACGCAGCCGTTGAGGATGACGAAGCTCGTCGTGATTATCTGAGAGGCGCCCTGCTCCAATTGATAGGCTTTGGCGTCCAGCGCCTCGTGCCAGCCATTCAGCGCCGCCATGAATCCGCCGCGTCCATGCGCCGCGTTGGCGAGTCGCCAACGAAATTCGCCGGTGTCGTCGAACGCCTGCACCGCTTCCGTCAATCGCATGCCTTCGCACAATCGCTGCGCTACCACCGCGCCACGGCGCATGAACACGCCATTGTCGGTGCTCTGCGCTGCAAGGGTGACAGCTTGTTCCTCCGGCACCTCCGCGTCCAGCAGGATCGCCAGCATAACTGAGAAATCGCGCTCCAATCGTTTCCGCCGCCACGGCAACCGGTAATTGAGCGCATCACTCAGTGATTTCAAAGACGTCATTGTTCCCGGTCCGCAGACATAAACCAAAGCAGTCAGCCAGACCATCACCAACAAGCCAAACTGGACGACAGCAATCAAGATCCGATGCGCGAAGAGGAACGCGAGGATCGGCGGCAAGGGGCCAACGGACATTTCGTGGGCGATCTCTTGGAACTTCGGGACGATCATGACCGTGAGGAATGGCCATACCAATCCTCCCAGGGGATTGACCACAAGGATGAGTAGAAAGAGGTAGTTCACTCCGCTTGTCACTCTCGAAGAAACACTGGTTAACGCTTTGTTACAGGCCGGGAGCACTTTCCGGACGTCGCCGATCTTCTCCCCCACGGACAGCATGGCCACCAATTGTGGTGGCAACAGCCCGGGAACCTGTTGGAGGGCCTGGGAGAATCGCAACCCCGTCTCCAAATGCGCTGCAAGCAAGAAGAAGCGGTAGCCAAGCGTAGGATCATGGGATTCGGCTATCTTCGCGATCGTCGATTCCGCCGTCTGTCCCCTTTTCAACCCCATGTCCAACAGGTCGAGAAACATGCACGCCCGTTCCCGCCTTCGGAGTGGGAGACTGAAAAGAAAGTAAGTGACGTAAAGGATGCCGCAATAGAATGCCAACCCCAGCCCCAACAAAGCAAAACCCGCGAGCCACCGCCACACCGACTCGAAGGCGACTCCCGTCAAAGTGGCCGTCGAGACTGCGAGAAGCAGAGGCTGTATGGCGTTGCCATCGGTCATAATCAGTTCCCCAGATAGGAGATCACTCGGACGAGAGGCAGAAACAGCATTGTGATTTGTCCGGCTATGACCAAACCCAGGAATAGCATCGAGACGGGCAACGCGGCATTCAGCAACGCCTCCATACGATTGGTGGCTCGTGACAAGAACATTTCTGATGCCCGTTCAAATCCAGCGCCAAGATCGTCTCCACTCTCGGCGACCAGCCATACGAACAGGGGAGGGAACGCCCGGCCCCCTCCGGCGATTTCCTCAAAACGTGAGCGTCCGCTTGCCAGACGTTGTCGCCACTGCGCCAACTCCGTGCCAGCTGGCGAGTCGGATTCCATTCCCTGCAGCAGCCCCAGGGCCTCGTCAAGGTGACAGCCCCCACGAATCATCACCGCCATGGCTGAAGCGACCTGCCACAGAAGCGCCTCTTTGAATGGCGTGACCTGCCACGCCAATCGATTCCGCCAGCCCTTTCTTGCCAGCAGGACCAGGACCGCTGCCACTACCACGCCGAGGAAGATCACCGGCGCGAAAACCCCCAACACCGTCGCCGTCGGCACGGCACGTCCTTCCAATAAATCTCGGTAGGTCGTGGACAACATCATGCCGAAGACCACCGCCACGAAAACCGAAAGACAAAACGAAGCGACCAAGACGATCAATGGATATGCCAACAAGCCTTTCAGTCGGGTCCAGATCAAATTGCTTCGCTGGTAATAGTCCGCCACCAACGTCAAGATGGCGGGAAGATCGTTGCTTGTGGCGCCGACGATCAGCATCTGGACGTAGAACGGCGGGAGTTTGCGCGCCGCCACGGCTTGGGACAGCGGCACGCCATTGGCCAGATCGGCGCGCAGTTTTTCGAGTTCGTCCCGCAAATCGCCGCGTCGCATCGAGGTGCAGAGTTGGCCGAGCGCGCTCTCCAGCGGGATACCGTTGCGCAACATCGAGGCCAGTTGCTGATTGAAAAAGGAAAACTCGTCGAGTTTCATAGGCCCAGCACCCTTCGTAGTTCCGCTTCATCCGTTGCGCCGCGTCGCACCAGCTCGCGGGCGGCAGTTTCCAGCGATTCCACTGGTGTGACCGTGACGACACCGCCGGCCTGCAGCCGGGAACGAAGCGGTTCGTCCACCCGCACCCATTCCACCACGGGCACGCGGCCTTTGTAGCCGGTCCGCAAGCACCCCTCGCAACCTTCGCCGCGGCACTGGTCGCAGGTGCGCCGGACCAGTCGCTGGTTGAGCACCATGCCGAGCACCGACAGCACGGCGAACCGGTCGGGACACATCACCAGCAACCGTTCGACCACACCCTGACAGGAACCGGCGTGGATCGTGGAGATGACCAGATGACCCGTAAGCGCGGCGCGCACGGCAATGTTGGCGGTCTCATCATCACGGATTTCGCCAAGGACGAGCACTTGCGGGTCCTGGCGCAGCAGATGACGAGCGGCTTTCGAAAACGTCAGCCCGCGCGCCTCGTTGACCTCGGTTTGCATCACGTTGGCAACGATCTGCTCGACCGGATCTTCGACGGTGATGATGTGCCGCGACCCCGATTCGGCGAGGGCACGCAAACAGGCGTAGATGGTGGTGGTCTTCCCGCTGCCGGCCGGACCGGTCAAAAGCAACAGCCCGGCGCTTTGGCGGAGGAACGATTCCAATTCCATGCAGACCGGTTCGGGGAAACTCAGTTCACGCAGCGACGGCGCGTCGGCGGTGTTGAACAATCGTAGCACGATCTTTTCGCCCGTGACAGTCGGGTAGGTGGCCACGCGGATGTCGTGTTGAGCGCCGGCCTCGGCCTTGTCGATCCGGCCGTCTTGCGGAAGCGAATCCTGATACGTCTTCAGGCGCGCGAGGAATTTGATGCGGCCAAAAACGCGGTCAGCCACTTCCTTCGGCAGGTTCGTGACCGGGGTGACGATGCCATCGAGTCGAAAGGATACCTCGGCGGATTCGCCGCGCATCTGCAGATGGATGTCGCTGGCGCAGGCTTTCTCGGCCTGGTGAATCAGGTCGTCCAACAGCTTCGGCGCGAAAACCTCGGACACGCCTGATTGTGGCGTCTCGCTGTGCAAAAGCAAGTTTACTTTCGATGGGTCTCGGCTATATCGTGAAGACTCCATGTCACAGTATTTGACAGAGCCGAAGCCGGATCCTCACGCGAAATTGCCGCCCGGGGTGGGGAACGCGTTTGCGTTCCAGGTGTTCAACACGATGTCGTTCTCGATCGTGCTCAGCACGCCGATGATCCTGTACTTCAAACGGTTGGAGGCCTCGGCGACCGTGCTGGGAATCGTCATCGCGTTGCCGAATCTGCTGAACATCCTGCAGATTCCGGCCGCCCGGTTCGTTGAACTCACCGGCTATCGCGCGTTCGTGATCCGTGGGTGGCTGCTGCGGGCCCTGTTCATTCTGGCCATGGCGATGGTGCCGCTGTTGCCGGGAAAAATCGATGCCACCACGCGGATCGCACTGATGCTGTTTCTCATGTTTGCGTACAATGCGTCTCGTGGGATTTCGCTGTGCGGGTTCCTGCCGTGGGTGACGCACTGGATTCCCGAACCGGTGCGCGGTCGCTACGTGGCCGGCGACCAGATGTCGGTCGCGGTGGCGACGTTGCTGACGATGGTGCTGGCCGCCCTGTATCTGACCGGGTCGGAGGCGCGATTTTCCTATGCGTTCATCTTTTTCGCGAGTTTCGTCACCGCGCTGATCAGTCTGCTTTTCTTGCGGCGGATTCCCGATGTGCCCGTGCCCCCGCGCGCGGCGAATCGACAGAAAACGCCGTACAAGGAGATGTTGTTGTACCCGCCGTTTCTGAAAATCCTGGTCTACGACGGAGTGTTTTTGTCGGCACAGGCCGGCAGCAGCGTGTTCTGGATCCCGTTTCTGCGCGACACGTTCGGGGCCAGCGACGCCTTCATCCTCGGCATGATGGTGGTGTGGGCCGTGGTGATGCTGGTTTGTCTCTTCGCCTTCCGCCACCTCATCGACCGCGTGGGCAGCAGGCCGATGCTGGGGCTGGTGACCGTGACCTTCATCGTTCATCTCGGTCTGTGGGGAGCGCTTGCGGCCCGTGTCCTGCCGTTCAACTGGGTGACCCTGGGAGCCATCCAGGTGACTTCCGGGATCGGCAATTCTCTGTACAACCTGGCGAACACGCGATTGGTCATGGTGACCGTGCCGCCGATGGGGCGCAGTCATTTCTTTGCTTTGTTCACCGTGGTGACGAGCCTGGTGAGCGGCGTGTTGCCCGTGTTCTGGGGAATCCTTCTCGATTCGCTGGCGGGATGGGCAACCCATTGGAGCGCCTGGCAGTGGAACCAGTATAGTTTGTTGTATGGGGTATTGGTCCTCATCATGGTCGTGGCTTTGGCCATGCGACAACGACTGACTGAGCCACGAGCGATGACGACCGAGGAATTCTTCCGCGAGCTGGTGGTGAAAACGCCGGCCAGGGCCATCTCGCGGCTGCTCTGGCGTCGCCCCTTCTCCTGATGGCGTTCTTTAGTCGCCGGTCAGAGCCAAATCCACCAGCAGCGGGCAATGGCCTGATCCGATGTTCGGGCCGACCGACCGCTTGACGACGGCGACGGTTGCCGAGACCAGGCAGTGATCGATCGGAATGAGCAACGGCGAAAACCTGGTTGGCCAGGTCGGACAACTGGCCATCGCGCAATGTTGCGCTAGCGATAAAGATAAAATATCAAAAGCTCGCGTGCTTCAAACGTGCTCATGAATCAGGGGTTTGGGATCGAGGACGGCGGGGCGCTCGTCAGCGGAACAGCGGGCTGCAGGGGCATGATGGTGGTGACGGGTGGCAGGTTCGTCAGCGCCGAAGCAGCCACAGCGTTTGTCCTCGTGACGATCACGTGAAGCATAGGGGCCAGATCCGCCGTTGTGGCTTTGAACACCAGGGGTGGATCACTCCACAGAGCGTACTGCAGGCCTTCTTCAGCCGGTTTTCCAAGGGCGAGGGTGTAGGCCTTGTCTCCCGCCTGGGCGATGACGGTCAACTCCGGTGCTTCCAATCCGTACTCGGCAAGATTCTCCAGTCCTTCGCGGAGAAACTTCTCGGCGCGCAACTGGGCGAACGCATCCAGTAACCGCTGCAGCGCATCGTTGTCGAGGACGCCCTGAGCTGGTTCGACCAGGCGCCATTTGTTTTGCGCGTCGCGCTCGACAATGGCCGGGCCCGATCGTTTTTGAATGGTCAACTTCTTGATCTGCTCCGGCTGAAGGTCCGACAGCCGACGATCGCGCACGGCCAGCGCATTGGCGGGAAGCCAATCGAAGGCGTTGGATTCCACGCCGTAGATGAACGGCTCGTCGCCCCGTTTGACGTAACGCATCGTGTGGGAACCATCCAAACCACCGACGAGCAACTGGGCGATCAGGTTCGTACTTTGCTCGCGGAGAGCGACCATGGCGGTCGGAGCGGCAAGGCCATATTTGTCCAAATCAACCGCCACATCCACAAATTGCGCCACCGTCAAATCGCCAAGCCCGGTCAGGATTCGATCGACGCCGGATTCATCCGCGGCCATGGGAACGGGCGCGGAAACTTTCCATCCCTTGGCACCACGCTCCAGCGAGATTTTGGTCGTTCCCTGAAGCACGTCGATGCCCGCCACGTTGGACTGAGAAAAGCTCAGGACCCGCGGATCCCGCAACTCGTTGATCTGGACCGCAAATTTCCTGGTGGGTTCGGCGGCCACCGTAAAAATGGAGTCGCTGCTTTTCAGCTTGGCATAGACATTGTTCGGATCGTTCGTTGGCGCATGGCCGATCAACAACGTTTTGCCCACGTCGCCGGCCGAAACCGTTACTTCGCGCTGGGGTTCCTCCAGTTGGTACGTATGCACATCCTTGGCGTCTTCGCTGACGAAGCTCTGAATCTGCAACTCACCGAGGTCGGCGAGCAATTCGCTGATTTTGCGTTGGTCGGCGCGCGCGGCCAGCGGTCGAACGATGGTCCACCGCGGTTCGGCATTGGTGGTGGAAGCGGTCTTGGCGAGTTCGATCACGCGATCGGCACTCTTCAATTCCAGCCGCGCGACCGCGGACGGCGTGAACTCCACGGCCACATGGCTGCGAAGGGAATCCACACTGGTGTTGAGACGATCCAACAGGGATTTCGGGGTGATGGCGATTTCCTTTCGTCCCTGCAACTGGACGTACACCGCATCCCTGGTCGGAGTCTCGCGGCCGACCAGCAACGTGATCGGCCCCTGCTTGTACTGCATCGTGACGCGAATCTGGGGGCGATCGAGGCCGTACTCGGAGAGGTCCACCCCCTTCAAATCCTCCCCGGAAAGCGTTCGGTCCCGTTGCGCAAACTCCAAATCAGAAAGGATCGAACTCACCGTCGCGGCGTCCGCGCGCGCGGACAACGGCTGTCGGAGGTTCCATTTGTCGCCCGATTTCTCGAGGACAACGGTCCGGTTCGTGTACGCCAATTCCAGCCGTGTGACATCTTCCGACTTGAAGTTGAGAACGCGTTTCCCTTGTTCCCGGGCTTGCTCGGTCGAGGTGCCCTTGTATTGGTCCCAAACGACCACCAGCCCGACCACAGCCGCCAGAACCACCAGAATCAGAGTCGTGCGAGATTTCATGAGAGAAAACGGGTTGTCACTTGCGGCGTCTTGTCCACACCAGCAGCCCGATCACCGCCACGGCCAACGGCAGGGCGATGACGACCAGCGCGTACACCGCCCGCACCTGTTGCACGGACATATCGAGCCGAAATTCCTGGGTAAACTTCGGACTCACGGCAATCAATTCCTCGCGCTGGAGCAACCAGTTCAACGCGTTCATGAAGAAATCCAGGTTGCCGCCGGACAAACTGCTGTTGTCAGCAAAACTGGAGGAGCCGACGACCACCGCGCGGGTCACGACGACGCTGACGTTGGTCCCCTGCGGCTTGCCGGCTTCGACAGCGACGGCCAGGCACAACGGGCCGCGAATGTCCCTGGCGGGATCGAATTCGGTCTTTTCGGATTCGAGGTCCGTCTCACCCCAGAACGCCGCCGGCGTCTTAACCAACTCGGTCACGTTGGGCTGGTCGGCACCGAGGGTTGTCATCTGTTCGAACCGATGAATGCTGCGCGCGTAGGAAAAACTCGTGTTGACACCCTGAAGCCGGGCGGTGATGGGATGCGAAGCGTAATCGATACAGCTCGCATTGACGTTGATCAGTTCCGTGCCCAGCAACGTGCCCACCTTGGCTTCGGCAAGGTCGTCGTCCACTTTCACGCCCCAATGCTGCACGAATTCTTCCAACCCGGTTTTTTCGCGCGGATCGAGCATCATCAGGACTCTGCCATGGTTCTTCAGATAATCGTCCAGCAGGGCGAGTTCAGGTTCGCTGAACGGCTGTCGCGGGCCGGCCACCAGGATGGCCCCGGCATCGGTGGGCAGTTTCTGTTGTTCCAGCAGGTTCCATTTCTGAACCGTGATATTGTCGCGCTTGATGTAGTTGGCGATGGTCGAGTACCCGTCCCGTTCGTTAAAGTTCTCCGGGTCGCGTTCGCCGTGCCCCGTGAGGAAATACACCTTGGGAGGAATTTCCTCCGTCACGGTCTGGATCGCGGCGAGAAACACCCCTTCGCCCTTGTAATCCTTGATGCGCTCGCCCTGGCCGAACTGCTGGGGGTCAAGGTCCACCAGGTCCTCGATGTTGATGTATTTGTGGCGCGGTCCGCAGGCGAAAATGACCACGTTCGGAGAGTTCACCTTGTATTCATCGACCAGTTGTTCGGCGCGCGCCCGGTCCCGCTGCGGGTCCACGTAAATGACCTCGAGTTTGTTCTTCCCGAAGTACTCGAACTCCTTGAGCAGGTTCCGTGTGTCCTGATAAATCTTCTCGAGGGATTCGCGCTCCGCGTTGGGCTGCAGAAACACGATGACCTTGACCGGCTCCTTCAATGAACCCAGCACCTGTTTGGTTTTCTCGGCAATCTTGTAGTAGCTGGACCGGGTCCAATCGAATCGCAGGTAGTGGCGGTGGACCAGCCAGTTGGCCATGCCCACCAGCGCCAGCATGGCGACGATCTGCACCAGAACGTTGGCGCTGATCCAGACGCGGCGGCGGCGAAGCGTGGGTGTGGGTTCCGCAGCCATCTCTACCTCCACTTCCTCGATTCGACGATCCGCGTCGCCACAAAAAGCAACCACGCCGTGCCGCTGAGATAAAACACGATCGGGCGCAGATCGAGAATCCCGCGCCGGAAATCTTCCATGTGATCGGAGGGCGACACGGCCAGAATGATGGTATTCACCGTCCCGCCGGGAAACAAAAATGCCAGCCAATTCAAGACAATGAGAACCAGAAAGATAAGGGCGAACGACATCAAGGCTGCCGCCACCTGGCTTTTCGTCATCGACGACGCCAGCACCCCGATGGAAATCAGGAACTGGCCGATGACCAGCACCCCGATGTAGCCCGTGACGATCGGTCCAAGATCGAGCGCGGCCGTCCCACCGGAAAAATGCCAGAGGATCAATACGTACAATGCCGTCAATCCCCACATCAACGCGTACAGCGCGACGGCGCCCAGCCACTTGGCAAATACCACTTCGAAATCCGTCACCGGGGCCGTCATCAACATTTCCAACGTCCCCGATCGCGATTCTTCCGCGAGCAACCGCATGGTGATGGCGGGGATGACAAACCAGGACGGGATCCAGAACATCCGGAACATGAAATCCATGGCGGTGCCCTGCGTCGGCCCGCGGTTGAGGTAGTACACGATCACCGCAAACGTAACGCCCATAACGCCCAGGAAAAACATCAGCACGATATACCCCAGCACCGAGGCGAAGTAGGCGTTCAACTCGCGGCGTAACAAGGCCGGCACGTTTCTCATGGCAGAAGCCCCTGGAGTAATGGAGTCATGGAGTGGTGGAGGAATGACGGCAGAGATTCTCTGCCCCCTGCTCCAATGCTCCAGCACTCCCACACTCCGTTTTTCCCCCTCATCGGAACCGCCTCCGCCGCTCCTGCCGTTCCTCCTCGGCTTCGTCTTCCTCGTGCGTGATCTGCACGAAAATGTCTTCCAGCGTCGTCCGCGTCTTTGACAATTCCCGCAGCGACCATCCATTCGACACAACGGCCTTGTAGATCGCCTCCCGCGGGTCCGTCCCGGCCCGCGGCTGGATGGTCAGGTACAGATAGTCGTCTTCGCCCTGCCGGACTTCCAGGGAATCGATGCCGTTCAACGCGCGCAACCGGACTTCCACTTCCGACGCCGGTCCGCGAACTTCGACCCGGATCAACCCGCCCGCGTGCAGCGTCTGCCGGAGATTGTCCGGCGTGTCGGACGCCAGGATCCGTCCGTGATGAATGATGATGACGCGGTTGCACGTCATTTCGACCTCGGGCAGGATGTGGGAGGAAAGCAGAATGGTGTGACGTCTGCCGAGATCCTTGATCAGTTGACGCACCTGGCGGATCTGCACGGGATCGAGCCCGATGGTTGGCTCATCCAGGATCAGCAGATCGGGTTCCGCCAGCAACGCATCCGCCAGCCCGACCCGCTGTCGATAGCCCTTGGACAGATTGCCGATGATGCGGGTACGGACGTCCGTCAGGCCGCACAGTTGCAGGACATCCTGGATCCGGTCCTTGCGTTCGCCACGGACAATGCCTTTCAATTTGGCGCGGAACTTCAGGTACTCGCTGACGCGCATGTCCACGTATAACGGATTGTTCTCGGGCATGTACCCGATGTGACGGCGCACTTCCAGCGAATCCTCGAACACGTCCTGTCCGCCCACTTCGGCCCGGCCCGAGGTGGCGGGAATATAGCCCGTCAGGATCCGCATCGTCGTGCTCTTGCCGGCGCCGTTGGGCCCGAGAAAACCGACGATCTCGCCCCGTTTCACCTCGAACGAAACGTCGTTCAGCGCGGTCACACCTGCGTACCGCTTGGTCAAGTTCTCGACTTTGATCATTGAATCCATGGGAACAAAGAGCTTTCAGGACCCCCTGTTTGCCACGACTGAAAGCTGAGGGCTTCTGCATAGCACACCGGCTTAGACTTTGACAAGCCTTCCCCGTTCAAACACCGCTCTTCAACAAATTCCACGGCGGCCATTCTCCATGAATGGCCACGGCCGGTTCTGTTCACCTGCGGTCCAACCAGGCTTGCGGGACGAGGACCACGCAGATGTCGAGCGCGCGGTTGTTCGTCGCCATCATCGCCGACTGGATCTCGATCTTCGTACCGTCCGCGTTGAACGTCGGATGGAGGTGATCGGCGGCGGCCGTCTTGTGGCCCATGTCTGCCAGCATCATCATTTCACCGCTGTGACGGTCAATGATCCACAGGCGGTACATGAAATCGTCGGCAACCGCCCAGCGGCCATCCGCCGATCCATTGACGTGCCAAATCGACTGGCCCGGATTGTCCAAGGGGACCTGGCCGACAATCCTCATCTCGCGGGTCCGAAGATTGACGATGCCGACTCCGGTCGGATGTTCGCCCGTCCCCGCGGTGCCCCAGGCGTCGTTGACCCCGGGCTTGCGATGGCCGATGATCGCAATGGCGACTTCGTTGGTGGTGATCACCGCCTCGTGCGTAATCCATTCGTACGGGGCCTCGGGGTACAGCGGACGCAAGCCCGTTCCGTCGGCCATCACCGTCCAGGTGCGCTGCGGTGATTTTCCGCCGGTTTCCCAGCAGAACACGATCTCACCGGGCACCCAGGGATTGGTTTGGACGTGGCCGATCTGGAAGGGGACATCCACGACGAATTTCACTTCGCCGGTCTTGAGGTTCATGCTGCGCAGGCCCGCCGGACCGGCGCCCATGTTGCGGGGGCCGAAGCCCGGTTCGATCTTGGTGCCGGGAGCCAGGCGCTCCCCAACATCGCCGCCCGATACGCGGAAGTACGCAAAATCCTCGTTGGCATCCAGCCCCATATCACCACCGGCAATCATGTTCGTCGGGACCGTTCCACAAACACGTTCGTAATTCGTGCCGGGCTTCATGGTCCCTGCCTCGCTGTCGGCAAAAATCTTCGCCAGGTCGATCTCGATAATCCGGGTCTGCCCGCGTGGGCTGGATCCGGCGCCCCGGCCGCGACGACCACCCGCGACGGTCGTGGCATTGCTGTTGGTCCCGGTGGAAGGAGCCTCGACGGCGGCAGAGGCGTTGGATTCCACGGCTGACGCCGCGCCTGCGCCCCGGCCGCGACCCGGACCGCCACCGGTGTTCCGCATGATATATAACTTCATCGACTTGCGCGCCACGCAGAGCATGCCCATGTAGCCAGCATCGGTCACCTGCACGATGTCGCCGCTTTCCTCATTGACCGCAAACGCCTGCGTGACCCCGCCCGGGACCCGGTCGGTTGAGCGGAAGATGAGCCACTTGCCATCGGAGGTCCACTGCGGATGGGTTTGGTAAATCTTGGAGTCGCTGGACGGGCCGGTCGTCAGGAAGGTGAGCGGCACACCGGTCACCGGATCCGGAACCACCTTCTTTTCCGACGGGAAACGACGGCCCACCTGTCCGAAGGCGGACAACTCCAGGAACAGTGAGGCCGCGAATACGGCGGCAAGGGTAACATGGAATTTCGTCTGCATGTGATTGTCTCCTACGGATTGTTCGATTGTCGGGATGCTTCCCACTGGGGTAGATATTGGCCCGCCAGTTCCAATGTTTCAATGGCATTTAGCGCCCACTGGATGCTCGCCACGCCGTGCAACTGCCAGCCGACTGACCCGCCAAGGAACGCAGGATCAGTCACGGGCTTGACGAGGTTGGGACCGCTGACCTTCGTCGGCTGGGCGGACGCGGGCAACGCGGTGCCGATCAGTTTGTCCCACGCGAGCTTGCCCAGCTCCGGATCTTTTTTCACCCAGGCCGCGTAGGCCAGCATGCGCGGGCCGGTCATCTGGTTGCCGCCAACCTGCCGTCCGACGGCCTCACAGGTGTTCGCCCAACCCCGCCAGAAATCCGGTATGTCGTACATCGGTTCCATCTCAAACAGATTCTCCGGTCCGCCAAAAATCATGTCGAAATAGCCGCCCGGCAACCGTCCGTTTGCATCCAGACCGGCTCCCATCGCTTTCATGTCCGCGGCAACACGGTCCCGCCATTTCGTGTCGCCCGTGCGTTCCCATTCGACCGTCCAGTTCATGGCATAACACATCCACTCAAGCCCAAGACGATTGGCCACGGAACGCGTCGTCGCGACCGAACCGAATTGCTCGGGCCGCGGCGCGGGCACGCCGTCCGGGTTCTCCAGAACGGCACCGCCGTCCGTCGTCGGGACATAATGGGAACCGTTGAACTGCTGGAGCTTCGTGTAGGCAAGATCGGCATCCAGTTGTTCGTGCATCAGATCGGCGACGCGCTCGTCGGTGGTCAGGAAATAATAAAACTCCTTGATGCCGGAATGGCTGACGCGCGGCTGCTTGGCTCCGTCGCCCCAGTGATTGACGTTGTGGCGCGAACCGAGCGGCGCGAACGGACCAAGGTGATACACATCCACTTCGCTGGTGTGCCGCGTCATATTCTCCGCCATCCGGAACAGATCCGCCCGACCCGTGCGCAGGAACGAATACCACAGCAGCATATCGGGCATCAGCTCGGTGTTCACCCACGCCCAGCCCCCGACGTCGTACCGCCACTCGTGCCGGCCGAAATCGTAGTTGTGCATGATGTCGCCAAAATCCCAGAAGCCATACCACGAACGCTCCTCGACTTCGTCCCGGTAGAAATCCACCAGCCCCTGGACCTGATCCTCGACCCAGCGTTTGGTCGGGGTCGAGCGATCCGACAAACTCCAATGTCCGAACACCTGCAACGAATGATAATACTCCGGCGCACATACGAGAATCGGAGGAGCACTCGCTTCCTTCGCCATCTCCACCAGTTGCGCGTCCGACGGGATGGCGGCAAACGCCCACAAGGTCAGGTCGTGAGTGTTGGCGATGCCCTCGGGAGTGTCCCAGCCCGGTTTCCAGTCCTCGTAGTTGACACTCAATCCGTGCGGCTGGGTGTCGTAGTGCCTCAGATCCATCGCCTCCGCCTCGGGCGACCAGAACCAGATTTTGATTTCGCCCGCGTCTTTCCTCCCGTTCAGGATCTCGATCGACGACGGGTATTTCTGCCAGAAGTTTTTCAAGCCGACGGCGATACCGCCCGACACATCGGCGAGCACGCCCAGTCCGAGCGCCCGATGGCCGTCGGTCACGTGCAGCCAGGAACTGTCCTCGGTGGTGCGCTTGTAAATCGAAAAACTGTTGGGCCCAACCTGGGTGAGCTTCGCGTCACCCCACACCGGCACGGTCAGGATGTTGTCGCGCGTCCGCGGATCGAACTCGGCGAGGTTGGGCACGCGCTGGCCCGCGAGATGTTGCGGATAGAGATTCACGATTTGCCTGCCCGCCTGGGGTCGATAGCCCGGCAACATCCGCACCGGCTGCGCCCAGACTCCTTCGCCATCACCGACAAACCGGATATGGCGGTTCTGCAGTTCTTCCTTGAACGGAACGGCAAACGAGAGCCCCAACCCTTTGATGAAATCCTTCTTGTCATCGCCGTCGAATACGAAGGAATGCACCACGCGGATGGCGCCCGAGCCGGCGTAGAAGTACAACCGGACCGTGAACGGCAGCCAGACGCGGTCCGAAGCAGTCGACTTGTGTTTGCCGGTGATCTTCACCACCGCGCGCACGGGGCCGGATTGTTCGAGCGTCGCCTCCTCCACGCGGCTGATGAATTCTTCCTCACGAAGGACGTGGTTGGTCGCATACTGGGAGCGGTCCTCGAGTTCGAGAATGAGTTTGCCGTTCTGCGCGACCACGCGGTCGCCGACAGAAAGCGATTCGACCAGGTTCTCGCCACGCTTCGGAATCCGGGCACGCACTACTCCGGTGTCGACGTCAATGTGGGAATCGTCCGACGCGCAGGTGAGCGGTGTCTGGGGCAGAACGGATGCTCCCGGGGAGATTTGCAACGGCCCAGTCAGGCCAGCCGTCGCACTGATGGCGTGGCCGCTCCATTTGACCGATCCATCCGGCCAGGATGCCAGCGGCCAGGTCTGCATCGGCACCGATTTGCCGTCCGCCGTCCGCAGGACCAGCGACTCCGTTTTCTGCAGTTTGCCTTTCGGCCAGGGCACGCCCCAGTTGACGCCGTCGGGAGCCGCAGGCGAAGCGCCGCCCAGCCAGTTGACGGTGACGGTCTGCTGGGCCGTGGCGGCGTGCGCCGGGACTCCCGAAAAAGCGAGCGGCAACAAAAAAGGCCAGAGAGCGCCTGACAAGACTGTCTTGATCCGTGGAAGCGACATTTTGCTTCGCATGTCTCGCGGACTCGGCTTTGTCGCGACCGGGGCAGCCCAAAACAACGCTGTTTGCTTTACGTTCATGCTCAATCCCTTTCCTTGGGGAATCCCTTACGATGACTTCTTGCCCGGAGAAACACGGTATAACCCCGCGCCGTGCCAGTTGATTTCCGGCGCGAACTCGCCGGTGAATTCTCCGATGCCTTTCTTTTGCCAGAGATCGCGGACGTGACACGAGCCGGTGAAACCGAGATCGGCCAGTGGCACCGGAATCCTGGCAGCCGCTGGAGCGACCGGGAGTTTTGCATTGTCCGGAACCTCCGACGGCGGCGCCGGTTTGTCACGCGTGTTGAACACCGCGAGATATTTCTCCATCGAATTCGGAACATCGGCGATCCACGCGACAAATCCATCGTGGCTGAAAAGCTGGTGGTTGCCGCTGCTGTCCTGATCGACGCCGATCACTTCGTCGTTCGTGATCAGCGACAGCGTGAACTCATCCATCTTCGTCATGTCGCCGCCGAAGATCAGCGGCGAACGGGCAATGGACCAGAGCGTCATCAGTGTGTATTGCTCCCCTGGTGAACCGGGTGGTACGTCGGCCCATGTCGATTGTTCCGAGTGGCAGCATGTCGGCATCGGGGAAATGACCGGGGCCGCGAAATTCCGTCCATTTCCGCAGCCGCTCGAATTGTTCGACCAGCACGGGCCATTTATCCCAGAAATCATCGCTGATCCGCCACAGGTTGGCGTGTTGACTGACATGCTCGCCTTCAGCCAGCGGCGTGTCGCCGGGGGAAAGACTGAGAACCATCTGTCGCTTGGATTGATCGATCGCCTTTCGGACCGCTTCGATCTCGGGCTTGTGGTAAGGGCGCGAAATATCGTCCACCTTGACGAAATCGACTCCCCATTCAGCGAAGAGGTCGAAGACGGAATCGTAATACGCCTGCGCGCCGGGTTTGGACATATCCACGCCATACATATCCGTGTTCCAGCGGCAGACGCTGTTGGTGTCGGCGATATCCGCCGCGTGGTACGACGTGCCCTTGATCGGCGTGTTTTGCTCAACCGCTTGACGCGGGATCCCGCGCAGCAGGTGCACGCCAAAGGATAGACCCTTCCGATGCATATACAGGGACAGCCCGCTAAAGCCGATGTTGTCGGCGGCCGAGGGGAACCGGTTCGTCGCCGGCCAGAGACGCCCCCAATCATCCATCGTCAGCTTCGCTCCCTTGCGGTAGTTGAAGCTTCGCGCCTGCGGTTCATACCACTGAATGTCAACGGTAACGATGTTCCAGCCGTAGCGGGCGAGATGTTCCGCCATGTAATCGGCGTGTGCTTTCGCCTGCGCTTCGGTCACCGTCGTGGCAAAACAATCCCAACTGTTCCACCCCATCGGCGGCTTCTGTGCCCATTGGAGAAAGGCCGGTTGCTGTGAGGAGGCCGGTTCCGCAGCCAGAACAAGCTTCCCTGCTCCAGCCCAGAGGAACAACAATAGAATGAATGGAATCCATCTCATCAATGATGGGACAAGCCTGAGGGGCGCCAAGATAAGCAAAGTGATAGATTCATTGTGTGGTGGCACAGGCGTCCCTGCCTGTGGCCGTCCCCTGATTAAATCGCAGGCTGGGACGCCTGCGCCACCGGGGATTTGTGAAACCACTCCTGATCTCTCGCAGGAAGTATGCATAGGGTTCGGTTGGTCCTTGAACAGATTCCAGGTTCTCACTTTGCTCATGGCAGTCTTGCCGGTGTGGCGCCCGGCTCGGACGCGATTTCAATGGACGCTTCCTGGAGCCCTTCGGAGCGTACCACCAGCCGGATCTTGCCCGGCTTCGGCGACGATTGCACGACGGCCAGGCACAGCCCGTTGAATGCTTTCCGATGACTGGCCCTGTAATCTTCGTGGCTCGACTGGTTCCCGTTGTCCACGCCGATAATTCTCCCTTCGCCTTGAATCTCGAACGCGACCTCATTGTCGGACGCTGGCACCATCCTGCCGTTGCCGTCCACGAGCCGGACCGTGACGTGGGCCACATCGCGGCGGTCCGCGGTGATTGCCTCCTTGTCCACCTGCAACCCGATGGCCGTCGGCTCACCGGTTGTGGAAACCTCCACCGTGCAAACCTCTTTGCCGTCCCTGTAACCGATCGCCTTCAGTGTGCCCGGCGCGTAGGGAACATCCCAGGACATATGAAGATCGGCTGTGGTTGCGGCCACCGGCGGCTTCGCGTAACGGTTCCACGCGTCCACATTGCCCGGACGCGGAAACTCCAGCCCCTTGACGCCGTAGCTCTTGCCGTTGAGGAATAATTCCACCGTGTCGCAATTGGAGTAAGCCAGCATGGGTACAATCTGCCCTTCGTGTCCCTTCCAGTTCCAGTGCGGAAACAAATGGATCATCGGTTTGGTTGTCCACTGGCTCTGATAGAAATAATAGCCGTCCTTGGGAAAACCGCACGTGTCCAGCACCCCCGAAGAACTCCCTTTCCCGGGCCAGCGCGATTCCCCGAGGTAATCGATGCCCGTCCACGTGAAATAGCCGATCACATAATCGTGCGTCCGGTTGAACTTCCAGAGTTGCTCGGCCCGGATCATGGCCGTGGCGTACCCCGGGGGGCGGACGGAATCGTTCGTCCCGATCGGGGCGAGGTCGTATCGCCCGCGCACGCCGCGCAGGCCGGCATCTTCCGTCCCCACCATTTTGCGGTTCGGGTACTGGACCCGGTCATCGGCAAAGTACGTCTCCCGGCGCGAGACCCAGCGATCGACATAGTTGTAGCCCACAATATCGAGCAGGTTGGCGAACGCGGCCGGCATCTCGCCCCGATCGGTAAACACGTTGTCGCAGGCCGCGGTGACCGGACGGGTCGGATCTTCGCGGTGAAAAACGTCCACCAGTTTTTGCAGCACCTCGTGACCGTTGGGCGCCCATTGCTCACCGATCTCGTTACCGGCGCTCCACAGTATCACGCTCGGATGATTACGGTCGCGATGAATCAGGTTGGTCAGGTCGCGCTCATACCAGTCGGCGAAAATATCCGAATACCCGTATTGAATCTGCGGCTTGCGAATCGTCCATTCGTCGAACGCCTCGTCCATGACCAGCAACCCGAGCCGATCGCAAAGATCGAGCATCTCCGGCGACATCGGATTATGACTGAACCGGATGGCGTTACAGCCCATCTCCTTCAATAACCGGAGCCGTCGTTCGAGCACCCCTTCGGGCACCGCCGCGCCGACGCAACCGCCGTCGTGATGCAGGCACATGCCGAGCATCTTCACCGGCTCGCCGTTCAGCAGAAACCCGCGGTTCACATCGTAGCGAATGTCGCGAATGCCGAGCGGCGTGTTGTAAGCGTCCACTTCCCGCCCGCCACTGCGCACGACGCTGCGGACGTGGTAAAGAATCGGCGTGTCGGGCGACCACAGGCGCGGCGAGGCGACTTGTACAGCCTGGTCAAACTCAAATTGGCCACCGGCAGGAATCGCTTTCTCCGATTCCGAGGTGACAACAGGTTGGCCCTCGCTGTCCAGGATTTCGCTGACCAGGCTGACCGTCTGTGTTTGCGAACCTTCGTTCTGCACCTGGGTACGGATTCGCACGTCCGCGCTGTTCGTCGTCACCTCCGACGTAGTCACATACGTGCCCCAAGGGGCAACGTGGAGAGGGTTGGTCACCGTGAGCCAAACGTGCCGGTAAATCCCGGAACCGGAATACCAGCGGCTGTTCGGTTGGGCGGAGTTGTCCACGCGAACGGCAATGACGTTTGCCTCCCTGCCGAATTTCAGATACGGCGTGAGGTCTTGGTAAAAACTGGTGTACCCATACGGCCATTGGCCGAGAGGCTGGCCGTTGATCCACACGCCGCTGTTCCTGTAAACGCCCTCGAACTCGATGGACACTTTCCTGCCCCGCCACGATTCCGGTGTGGTGAAATGCCGGCGGTACCAGCCGATGCCTGTGGGCAGATAGCCGCCCGGCCCTCCGGTGGGCGCATCCTGGCTGTACGGGCCTTCAATGCTCCAGTCGTGTGGCAGATCGAGTTTTCGCCACCCGCTGTCGTCGAAGACGGCCGCTTGCGCGTTGGTCGGATCACCCAGGGTGAACTGCCAGCCAAAATCCGCGAGCAACCGCTGGCGGCCCTGCTCGGCCGCGCGCGTGGACGCGGCTGTGCACGAAAGCGCGACGGCCAGGACCAGGAATGTGAACAGTCGCCTCATCGGTTTCCTTCCCCGCAATGCCGAGCAGGGAAGTTGCGCGAAGACTACTCCCCGATCCGAACCACTGTCAACGGGGGAGTGCGGGCACGAGTGCGGGCACGACAGGTAGAGCGCCTGCTAACAAAATAGCCCTCCCCGTAGCCGCACCCTTTACGGGTGCGTGCTCCCCGCGCAGGCTGAAGCCTGCGACTACAGTTTTGTTAGCGGCTCTTCATCAGGGAGACGCCGCGTTGGGGGCGATCACCATTTTTCAGCATGGACACCGGCGCGGCCGCCGGGTAATCCTGTTGTGGGTGATCTTATGAAAATCGATTCTTTTCACGTGGGAATGAAGGTGCGGCATCCGCATCACGGAGTCGGTGTGGTCAAAGCCATTACCGAACACACGGTGGAAATCCGGTTCGACGACGCGACGCACACGATCGCGCCCGAGAACAGCGGCATGGAAGCCGCCGAAGCCCGGGCCGCCGTGAGCGGACTGGAGATGCCGTTGGGCCAGTTCGTTGCGCAAACCACCAGGGCGGTGCTGGCCGAGCTTGGCGTCGAGAAGGCCGGCGACTTTGTCGAACAGCTCGGCAGCCGCTGGAATGGCGGACGGATGGTGTTGTACCCGGCCGACACGACGTTGCAGAGCAAGGAAGTGCCGCTGGACGTGTTCTTCCACAAGATCGTGATGCTGCGCAACAACCTGCGGGTGCTGGAACAGAAGATCAACAGCCACGACAAACTCAGCGATGCCGAGAAGGTGGAGATGCAGCAATACATCACCCGCTCCTACGGTTCCCTGACCACCTTCAACATCTTCTTCAAGAACAAACAGGACCAGTTCAGGGGCGCGGAGTGAGTTCGCGGCGGTGCACGCTTACCAGCACAACCTCACCGCGCCGGGTTTTCATCGTAGATGGCAGCTTCGGGCCGGTTCCAGTCTTCCGTGAAGGTCTTGAGTCGAGCAAGCAGATCGGCGGCATGCAGTTCGTCAACACCGCGAGCCTGTAGGTCAACCGTTCGATAGGCCACAGGAGATTCATTCAGGTGAGATTCCTGTTCCTGACGCGTACAAGCGAGAAGGTTCTCCAGCACCGCTCGCCGATCGGAATCGGTCAACTTCGCCAGTTCGTCGATGATTTCCTTCACGCTCATGCCTGAATCTTACGCAATCTGGCAGCCGTTAGCAACAGCGTAACCGGGTAAGAGTTCGCGCTCCGATGGTTCCCTGACCACCTTCAACATCTTTTTCAAGAACAAGCAGGACCAGTTCAGGGGCGTGGAGTAACTTCCGACATCGAATCGTAAGTACGCAATCGTGTCACCTGCCCAAAATCTCGCGTGCGAGACGGATTAGAATCATTCCAAGGATTATCAAGAAAAACAGGCAGCTAACGGTCTCCATCTGTGTCCCTCCTCTCCGCAAACTCGTTCAGCGACTGCCACGCGCGCTTCGTTTTAGGCGAGTCGAACTCCAAGCGACCGTCGCCCGCATGGGCGCTTGCGGCGTCGTTTGTAATCGCTTCTCTGTGCTTAACGCTGGCAGCTTCGCACAGAGGAAAGGGGAAAGAACTCCCCCAAAAAGTCCGTGGGATATTTTGTTACCTGCTACGGCCTGCTTTGGTTGGCCACGACAAAGGCCGCTCGTCTTTGGGCAAAAGTGGAAAGATGGTTCGGAATGTCTTATGCGCCGCCTCGCGTGTCCGAAAGAGTTGCTTCCCCTTGTGCCGTTGCCACAACTTCGGAGCTTTTGTTTCGGCTTCGGACGGCTTGCAGTGGTGCAACAGTCGCATAATGGCCAGCCCGTCAAGTGCCGCGAAGGGATCAAACGTTCCCGCCGGGCGTCCGGTGCGACTGGAAAAGCACTTTGGCCGGTTCGCTGGTGTTGTTACCCACTTCCGAAAACACTGTGCGATTGTGTCAGGTGAAAGTCGCCCCCATTCAATTTCGATAAGAAGCAACTCACTGCCCCACCGTGTCACAATACGGGGATCAATCCGTTTGAACGGGGGCGCGTCTGCATTTGCCTTCCGGTCCGCCTCACTCACCGCCCGCGCAAAGTTGTCCACTAGGGGAAAATTAGCGATTCGGAAGCCGCCAACAGGCTTTGCCTTACGCTGCCTTGCAACAATACCCACCCGCTCTTTGCGTTGCGTTACCGTGAGTGATCGCCACGGTATAGGGAAACTCTCGGCATGGCCGGTCAGTAGAATGTCTCGCGGGAAGAAAAAGTCGCGGGTTATCTGACAGTTGCCGATTGTCCGCAAGTTCTCATCTATCTGATTTGCCTCTTCTGGCTTCACCCAGCCGTAATTTTGGCGAAGCCTAACCCAGAACTCGCTCGTATTTGCCTCTTGTTCGACAACCCAATCTGGCATCTTCCACGCAAGCGAAACACGCTGCAACGTGTCCCGAATAAAAGCGGACTCGCGGGCGTACTCCCACAGACAACACACCTTCTGCTCAGCTTCTGGCACGACGTCAAAGTCCCAGTTGTGCGGATCGTCAACACTCAGGTCAGGCGGCAGCGGGGAAACGGGGCTACGTTTCCTTGCCCCTGGTGGCATGATCGCCTTCGGTTTCTTTTGCATGTTTCGCCGTCCTATTCCAGCGAAGCGGTGGGCCGGGCATGAATAGGCACACCAGCCCCAAGCAGGCCGTCACCCGCCGCTGCTCACGGTGTCAGTGGTTCAGGTTTACGGCGATCCGCAGGGGCGTCACAAACCCTTTGCGCCTTCTTTGGCTTTCGATTCTCGATCAGCCTTTTCATCTGCCTCTTTGCGGGCCTCGATTTCTTTACTTCCTATACTTGCTCTGATTAAAGTAAGTTTTATGAAGCAAGTGACGTCAGCCTTCACCCGTTCACCAAACCACACCCTGCTGTAAATCTGCTTTTGCTCCTCGGTTTTCGTCTCAAACGTACCTGTACCCGTAGTACGGCTCTCTACTACCCCTCCTTGTGACAATGATTCCCCTGGTCCGTATGCTGCCTCAAAGGCCCCTGACAGTATGCTGTACTTCTCCCAACCCTTCGCCGAAATCTCCACGGACATCAACCTGCCCCTATAAAACAGGTACTCAATAGATTCCAAGGTGGCGGCACCTATCTTCAGTTCGTCGGTGTCCCGGACATACGTTTGCACGCTCGTTTTCCCTCCTTCAGAAAGCCTATTTTCGAGAGGCCGCATACCAGGACACTCTGCAATGGCTTGTCCAAATGTTAGGTCGCGGAAACCAAACCGGGCGTCAAGGTAGCCAATGGTTCCTTTGAGTCCAGCAAAACTTGCATCTGCAGCTCGCTGCGCTTCAGCAGCACGGTATTCACTGGCCTTCTTCGGGTCGTAGCCAAGACGTTTCTGGGTGTCCAGTGGTAGTTTCTCCAGCTGGAGGGTCGCAATACCGGTCTTGTGGAATATCGTCACCGTGGCAGGGGTGAGTCTACCCCAGCGCACATCCTCATACTTCACGCCGTCAATTGTGAGGGTTGTTGTTTCGGTGACGTTGGTTTGCTGTGCCAAAACTGCGCCACATGCGCACAGATAAAACAGGACGGCAATACGGAAGGCGCTCATGACCATTCTCCTTTACCAGCAGAATTCTAGACCTCGGCACCGGGCACGGCAAGCTGTTTCGCCGCGTTAGCTTGATCGCAATTTGGGCACGACCGTGTGCAAGAAAGCTGCCAGTGGGGGATCAGCCTCTCACGCAGGGCGTGATAGCCAGCGCGAGCGGCGCTCAGGCGCGGGGTTCAAGTTCGGCTTTGACCGTCTCCCACGGAACTACGTTGTCTGGATTCTTGGCGTGGGCCTTGAGGCGGCGATCCAGTTCGGCCTGCTGGGAAGGGGCCAGTTGCGGATCGTAACCGCTTTCGATCAGGCCTTCCCAAAGCACTTGAGCCAGTTCCGCCCGCTCATTCACCGGCAGGGCTTTCACCTGTTTTAGCAGCGTCGCAGTCACGTTGGAAGTCTATCCCAAGACGGCCCTGTTTCAAAGCCATTCCCACGCTCCGCAACCAACACCGGAATCTATACGATCGATTGTAGATGGCAACCGCTCCGGTTGCCGATCCAATGACGACGGCAAGCGATGCGCTCGCCCTACAAATCTCACCAGGACGGCGATAGCCGCAGGCAGCATCGTAACGATCCGGGTCGTTGCGCAATCCTCCGAGAATTGAATTGACTCAGGGGCGGCACGTGGCATTCTGCCGGCAACGGTTTCGCCAAGGAGGGGCCGTGATCAAGTTTCGTTGCCTGCGTTGTACGCAGAAGATTGCTGTGAATGACGAGGGGGCTGGTGTCACCATCGCCTGTCCTACCTGCAAGGGGAATCTCGTCATTCCACGCCAGACCGCCGACGAGTTCCGTCCGGCAGCGTCTCCGCCACCCGCCGCACCGGTCCCATTTGAGATCGTGTCCAACGATTCCACGCGCCGTCGCGAACCCGTCCCGGCATCGAGTCCACCCTCCCTGACGACGACGGCCCTGACGCGTGACGGCGTGTTGCCGCACCTGGCGCGGCTGATGATGGACAAGCTGGTGCAAACGCTTCTTCTGCAACGCGGGAACCTGATGGAAACGCAGCAGAACGCGACGCTGCAGGTGGAGGAGTTGGAACAACGTCTCGAAGCGATCCAGCAGAAACTGGAACGCCGGCTGCAAACCTACGAGCGCCGAATCAGCGAACTTCAGGGCCGACTCGCCGCGCAAGAACAGGAAAATCGCGAGTTGGCAACGGCCAACATGCGGTTGGCGCACCGCGCGGTGGAACTCGAGAAACTCAGAGCGGCCGTCGAAGCCGAATCACGGGACGCCGACCTTCTGCTGCGCGCGTAACGCCTGTTCGTAGCACTGCAGAGCCTCCCCGTAGCGCTCCAGCCGGTTGAACACGCCGCCCTTGCTCAGATAAGCCATCGTCATCGAGGTATCCAGCGCGATGGCCCGGTCGTAACAATCGATCGCCTCGTCCAGTCGTCCGATTTTCTCCAATACCCCGCCCTTCTTGACAAAAGCATCGGCATGGGTCGGGTCAAGCGCGATCACTTCCTCGAAACAAGCCAGCGCTGTGTCGGTCTGTTGGAGATGCAGCAACGATTGCCCTTTTCCCAGCAGCAGGGCGATGCGCGAGGCCCGGTCGGAAGTCGGACGCGGCGCGGGAGAACCGGCGCTCTCCCCTGCCTGCGCCGGGCCGGAAGCTTCCGCAGACGGCGCCGACGCCGGGATTTCGACGGCCTCCGGCTCGGCGGGTTCGGTCGAGCCTTCGAGTTCGTGGATCCGCCGTTCCATTCGTTCCAGGGTGCGTTGGAGTCGCGCGCTGGTTTGCCGCGCCGGATCCGCGGCAACGAGGTGCGTCTCGCCGGCGTCGAGGGCAATCGCGTACGACTGGCCGAGAGGCGCCCCCAGAGGCTGCGCCGCCGTGGTCTCCATGCGCCGGCTCATCGCACGCAACAGGAACAGGGTGACAATCAACATTCCGCAGAACCCAACGCCGGCAAACACGGCCACGAGCATCAACGTGAAATGGTGGCTGCTTCGCAACGTCTCCAGTTCGTGTTCCCGTTGGACGGCCACGGAATCTTCGATTTGCTTGAGCCGCGCTTCGAGAGCTTCGGTGTTGCGTTTCGCGGCGGCCTCGGCGTCCTGGCGGGCCTGCTCGATCGCGTGGAGTGTGGCCTGCTGTTGAAGCTGCAGTTCCTCAAACGACTGGGCGCTGTGCCGCGCCCAACCGGCCTCCTGTTCGGCAAAAGAACTGTCGGCAGCGGTCGATGTGTTGGTTTCAGCGAAGACAAGCGGTGTGCCGATCAAAAGCGCTGTCGCGCCCATCGCGATTGCAAATCCAAACGTGCGCATACTTCAGAGTGTTCCCCCGACGGGGGTATAGGAAAACGGGCCGCAAAAAGCAATTCGAAAATAGGGCGTTGTCGTGACGGCCTCTCTTCGCTACCATCACCGCATGAAACGGGTCCTGCTCTCTCTGCTTGTGCTGGGATTGATTTCCACCGCTTGCCAGCGCCCGCCGGCCTCCAGCGACCCGGTGTTTGTGTTCGCCCGGGGCGCCGACTCGCAGAAACTGGATCCGGCCGATGTCGATGACGGCGAGTCCATCAAGGTACTCGGCAACATTTGCGAGGGCCTGGTGCGATTCAAGACCGGCACCGCCGAGATCGAGCCGTGTCTGGCCACCTCCTGGACGATCAGCCCGGACGGCCTGACCTACACGTTCCATTTGCGGAAGAACGTTCGTTTCCACGATGGCACGGCGCTGGACGCCAACACCGCCGCGTTCAGTTTCCTTCGCCAAATGGACAAATCAAATCCCGCGCACCTGAAACAAGCCACGTTCGCCTATTGGTCGGCCATGTATTCGATGGTCAAATCCGTCCGAGCCCTGGACGCCGACACGCTGGAGTTCCGCCTGAAGGAAACGCACGCGCCGTTCCTGGCGAACCTGGCGATCTTTCCGGCGTATCTGATCAGCCCAAAATTCATCGACCAACGCCACCCCGTCGGCACCGGCCCGTTTCGGTTTGTCGAATGGGTTCCCGACGAAATGATCCGGTTGGAAGCCAACCCGGATTACTGGGACGGCCCGCCCAGGATCCAGAAACTGATTTTCACGGTCGTTCCCGATTCCGCCACGCGCCTGATCCAGCTTCAAACCGGCCAGGTCCAGGGCATGGACGGGATCGATCCGAATGATCTGCCCGTGATCGACCGCGACCCGTCGCTCAAACTCGTGACCGCCGATGGCTTGAACGTCTGTTACCTCGCCTTCAACTGCATGAAACCGCCGCTCGACGACAGGAATCTCCGCCGGCTCATCGCCGCGGCGATCAACAAACACGATCTCGTGAACGCCGTTTACCGCGGGGCGGGAACGGTCGCCAAAAACCCGTTGCCGCCGTTTCTTCCGGGCTATAATGATGCCATTCTAGAATCGCTCCCACGCTCCGACGCTCCACGCTCCGTGCCCTCGCGTCCGCTCCGTCTCGAAGTCATGACCAACCCCCGCCCCTACCTGCCGAATCCGATTCGCGCGGCGGAAATGATCAAAGCCGACCTGGCGAAGGTGGGCATTCTCGTGGAAATCGTTCCCAACGAATGGGGCTCGCACCTCAGCCGCACCAGCCATGGGGAACACGAAATGGCGCTGCTCGGTTGGGTGGGCGACAACGGGGATGCGGACAATTTCCTGTACGTATTGCTCGACAAGGATACGGCGACCCTCGGCTCGGCTTTGAACATCTGTTTCTGGCAAGACGATCCGTATCACGACCTGATGATGGCCGCCCGGCGCGAGCTCGATCCGCAGAAGCGGGCGGCGATTTATCATCAGGCGCAGGAGATCGTTTTTGAAGAGGCGCCCCTGGTCCCGCTGGCCCATGCCAAAGCCCTGGCCGCCTGCCGCGCCACCGTCGACGGAATGCACTTCGAGATCAACGGCGACATTCTCTTCCGCCACGTCGTCGTCAAGTGAAGGTTGTAGGGCAAGCGCCTCGCTTGCCGTCGTCGGCGAATGGGCAACCGGAGCGGTTGCCCTACAATCGATCGTAAAGATTCGGGCCGACTCGGAGGGTCGCGCTACCGCAGCACCCGAAACACCCCAAACCCTTCCGGCGCGAAGTGCGTCAGCCGCTCGGGATGCTCCTGGAACAGGCGCGCCGCGCAAGCCGGGTCCAGCTCACCGAGTTTGTCTGCCTTGTACCGGCGCGAATCCTTTTCGGCGATCAGGAAACCGGTATCGTACACGAAATAATCCGCGCCGTACTTTTGCGCGAACTGAAAGAACTGTTCCTCGCTGCCGTAGATCGATTCCAGAAACTCCCGGTACCGGTCGCGAATCCGCTGGTTCTCGAATTTCGAGTGGAGAATGATCGGGCGCCCCGTTTCCGCCAGAAACACCGGCGACTCGGAGATGCTGGCCAGAATCACGGCGTTGGTCGGCGTGTGCTCGTTCAGCCAGTTCACGATGGGCGCGTAATCGCCCGGCTCCGGCTGAAAACGATCCAGCGGCTTGAAGTTGAGCATGGCCAACTGCGTGATGGCAGCCGCCACGGCGAGCAGTTTCCATCCAATCCGATCGTGAACCAGTACACCGGCGGCCAACACGGCCGCGGCGAACCCGAGGAAGGTGAAATAGCGGATCACCATCCACGCGAGCGGGACCAGAAGGAACGCGAAGAGAACGAAGACTCTCATCGAAAGATCACTCTTGCGCCGGGCAAACCAAACTGCCAGCACCGACAGCGGCAGGCAGAATTCGAGGCTGCGCCAGAATTCCTTCAGATTCGCCGTATCGAACGCGCCTTCCCAGAGCAGCCGCGCCTCCCAAGGCAACGCCGCTGGGTTGGCCGGCTTGGTCCCCAGGAACCGCAGTTTGTAGAAGAACAGCGCGTAGACATGGGCGTACTCGCCATAGGATCTCTGGAGGAGCGCGCCCAGGAACAGAAAACCAACCAAAAAACCGGCGAACACCTTGATGGCTTTGCGTCGTCCCCCGTTGATCCACACCGCCATGGAAAGCGCGTATAACAGGCACATCGTCGGCGAAAGGTAGAATTGTTTGGCCCGCAGGACGGGAACCGCAAAGGCGCCGATCGTTATGACGACGACGAGCCACGGCCGACGCGGGGTCTTCCCTTTCCCCAGGTACACCAGCACGACCGCCGCCATCAGGACGACCATCACAAACTGGGTCAGATGCCAACTCGCCAGCGCCCCCAGCCAGAATGCCGCCGCCAGAATCTGGTCGCGAATCTTGTCCTCTTGCAGAACGCGCACGGTGAAGAACAGCGCGAACAGGATCAATGGCACGGCGAAGTCCTCCCGCAAAAACAGGTTTCGCACCGTCCGACCGTAACTCGGGTAAAGCGTCGCCCAGAAAATGGCCGCCAACAATCCCGCCCCATCGTTTCGCCACAGCGCCCGCGCCAGGAAGAAAACGCCAAAGAGCGAGAGGCTGGAAATCAGGCAGTCGTACCAGACGACGAAAACATGAAACGGCGGCAACGGGACGTCGAGACTTTCGCCCAAGCGATACAACAGGCCGACCGGCACCTCCATGGCGACCGTGAATTCAGACCAATCGTCCATCGTATCCGGATACTGCACGTTGCGGTCGTGGGCCAGTTGTCCCCAATCGCGGACAGGATGCGTGGCAAAGAACCTGGCGAACCGGTACTGGAATGCGAATTCACTCCAGAACTGCCCGGCTTCGTTCCGGGCATTCCAGGTCGGATTGGCGAAGATTTTCGAGGTCTTGAAATAGACGGCGAAAGCAAAGAGAAAAAACACGACCGCCACAAACAGGGTGGTTCGTGAGCGCGGACTCATTGGCTGTCCAGCATACCCGAGAATCCCCACGCCGTCACGCTTTGCCGGAGACCGCAGCTTTGCCGGGACGTATCTCGGCACCACCAACGCGAAACGGGACTTGCTGTAGGCCGCCTCTGCGAGGCGGCGCGCCGACTCACAGAGTCGGCCTACAATGGTGGTAGTGTCGGGCCCCCGATGTCGTGACTGGGCCGGTGTAGCGGCGGCTCGCGCCGTCGCGATATCAAGCCGGTTGCAGCAGGGTCCCGCTGATTCAACGATACTCCGCAGACGGAAAGGGTTCACATCCCGTGAGTGCCGGGATGATGATTACGGCAGGTCGGTCGAGCCCATCAGATAACGATCGCATTCGCGGGCGGCGGCACGGCCTTCGTTGATGGCCCAGACCACCAGGCTCTGGCCACGGCGTGCGTCCCCGGCAGCGAAGACCCCTTTGAGGCTCGTCTCGAACCGGCCAAACTCCGCCTTGACATTGCTGCGGTCGTCACGGTCGACACCGAGTTGCTGAAGCAGTTGGTCTTCCGGCCCGAGGAAACCCATCGCCAGCAACACCAGTTGCGCGGGCCGCGTCCGCTCGGTGCCGGGGACCTCCTTCGGCACGAAGCGGCCTTTATCGTCCTTCTGCCACTCGATTTGCACGGTAACGAGTTCTTTGACCTGACCGTGCCCGTCATCGATGAATTTCTTTGCCGTAACACAATACTCGCGCGGATCAGCCCCAAAACGGGCGGCTGCCTCTTCCTGTCCGTAGTCGAGCTTGTAAACCTTCGGCCACTGGGGCCAGGGATTGTCGGCAGCGCGTTGCTGTGGCGGCTTGGGCAGGATTTCGAGCTGGGTGAGGCTCTTGCAGCGATGGCGCAAGGCCGTTCCCACGCAGTCGGTGCCGGTGTCGCCGCCGCCGATGACGACGACGTCTTTGCCTTCGGCGCTGATAAAACTGCCATTCTTGTTCTTGTCGAGCAACGCCTTGGTGTTGTGCTGCAAAAACTCCATCGCGAAATGAACCCCATTGAGGGCGCGGCCTTCAATCGGCAAATCGCGGGGCTTGGTCGCGCCGGTGGCCAGGACCACGGCGTCGAACTCCGCCAGCAGGTTTTTCGCCGCATAGTTCTTCCCCACCTCGGTATGGGTGACGAACTGGATGCCTTCGGCGGCCAGAATGTCCACGCGGCGTTGCACCACTTTCTTGTCGAGTTTCATGTTCGGGATGCCGTACATGAGCAAGCCGCCGATCCGGTCGTCACGCTCGAAGACGGTGACCAGGTGCCCGGCCCGGTTGAGTTGGGCAGCGGCCGACAGACCGGCGGGGCCGGAGCCGACCACGGCGACCTTCTTGCCCGTCCGTTTGGCCGGCGGTTGCGGCGCGACCCAGCCGTGCTCGAAGCCGGTGTCGATGATCGCGCACTCGATATTCTTGATCGTGACCGGAGGCGCGTTGATGCCGAGCACGCACGACCCTTCGCACGGCGCCGGACAGACGCGGCCGGTAAACTCCGGGAAATTGTTCGTTTTGTGAAGACGCTCCAGCGCTTCCTTCCACAGTCCGCGGTAAACGAGGTCGTTCCATTCCGGAATCAGGTTGTTGATCGGGCAGCCTTCCGCCATGCCGGCCAGCAGCGCGCCGGTATGACAAAACGGGATGCCGCAATCCATGCAACGAGCGCCCTGCGCCTGCAATTTGGCTTCGGGCATGTGCTCGTGGAATTCGAGCCAGTCGGCAGTCCGTCGCTGTGGATCGCGATCGGACGGCAGTTCGCGCTGATATTCCAGAAATCCTGTCGGTTTACCCATCTTCTCTATCCCAAATTCGAAATGCGAAATCCGAATCTCGAAACAAATTCGAAATCCGAAACAGGCAAGGTCCGAAATAAAATGGTGCGGTGAATAATTACTTTTAAGATTTTCTTCATTCGGATTTGTTTCGGATTTCGAGTTTCATGCTTCGGATTGATCATTAGTTCCCGCCGATGCGCGCCAGATCGCGCGCGTTTTCCTGAAAAGCGACGTGGATGGCTTCTTCGCCGCTCAAACCGGCTTCCTTGGCGCGTTGGATGGCCGAGATCATCCGCTTGTAATCCTTCGGCATCACCTTGACAAACTTTGGCACCATCTCGTCCCACAACGCGAGCACCTTCCAGGCGCGTTTGCTCCTGGTGTACTCGCCGTGACGGACAATCATCTGGCGCACCTGCTCGATCTCTTCGGGATCGCGCAGTTGATCGAGTTCCACCATTTGTTTGTTGCAGCGGACCGGAAAATCTCCGGTCTCGTCGAGCACGTAGGCAATCCCTCCGGACATCCCGGCGGCGAAATTCCGGCCCGTTGGGCCGATGACCACCACCCGGCCGCCGGTCATGTATTCGCAGCCGTGATCGCCCACCGCCTCGACGACGGCCTGGACGCCGCTGTTACGGACGCAGAACCGCTCGCCCGACATGCCCCGGACGTAGGCTTCGCCGCTCGTTGCGCCGTAGAACGCGACGTTGCCGATGACAATATTTTCTTCCGGCACAAACGTCGAGCCTTCGGGCGGATAGACGATAATCTTCCCTCCGGAAAGGCCCTTGCCAAGGTAATCGTTGGCGTCGCCTTCCAGGGTCAGCGTCATCCCGCGCGGGATAAATGCCCCGAAACTCTGACCGGCCGAGCCTTTGAAGTTGAGCCGGATCGTATCGTCCGCCAATCCATTCGGGCCATGACGCTTCGTGAGTTCGCTGCCGACGATGGTGCCGACAACGAGGTTCGTGTTCCGTATGGGCAGATCGGCGCGCACCTTCTCGCCGCGTTCGAGCGCCGGTTTGCACAGGTCGAGCAGCACCTGCACGTCGAGCGATTGTTCGATCCCGTGGTCCTGCGGAATCTGGCAGTAGCGACCCACCTCGGCCGGCACCTGGGGCTGATAGAAGATCTTCGAAAAATCCAGCCCGCGCGCCTTCCAGTGATCCAGCGCTTTCGTGATGGCCAGTTTGTCGGAGCGGCCCACCATCTCGTTGAGGGTGCGGAAGCCAAGCTGCGCCATCAACTCGCGAACCTCCTGCGCCACGAACCGCATGAACGTGACGACGTGATCCGGATTGCCGGTAAACCTCGCGCGCAACTGCGGGTCCTGCGTGGCCACGCCGACCGGACAGGTGTTGAGATGGCAGACGCGCATCATGATACAGCCCAATACCACCAGCGGCGCCGTGGCAAATCCGAATTCCTCCGCGCCCAACAGGGCGGCAATGACGACATCGCGGCCGGTTTTGAGCTGGCCGTCCGTCTCTACGGTGATCCGACTGCGCAGGTTGTTCAGCAGCAGCGTCTGGTGGGTCTCGGCCAGGCCGAGTTCCCACGGAGCGCCCGCGTGTTTGATCGAGGACAAAGGCGACGCCCCCGTGCCGCCGTCGTGGCCGCTGATGAGCACAACGTCCGCATGCGCCTTCGCCACGCCCGCGGCGATCGTGCCGACGCCGATCTCGGAGACGAGTTTGACGCTGATCCGCGCCTGACGGTTCGCGTTCTTGAGGTCGTGAATCAACTGCGCGAGGTCTTCAATCGAATAAATATCGTGATGCGGCGGCGGCGAGATGAGTCCGACGCCCGGGGTGGAATGTCGCACCCTGGCAATCTCCGGAGACACCTTCGCGCCGGGGAGTTCTCCGCCCTCGCCGGGTTTTGCGCCCTGGGCCATCTTGATCTGCAGTTCCCGGGCGTTGACGAGGTAATAACTGGTCACGCCGAACCGGCCGGATGCAACCTGTTTGATCGCGCTGTTCTTCGAGTCCCCGTTGGGCATCGGCTTGTAGCGCTCGGGATCCTCGCCTCCTTCGCCGGTATTGCTCTTGCCGCCGATCCGGTTCATGGCGATGGCCAGGGCCTCATGCGCCTCCTTGCTGATGGAGCCATAGCTCATCGCGCCGGTCTTGAAACGTTTGACGATGGAATCGACCGACTCGACCTCGTCGATCGGAATCGGGGCCGGGGCGAAGTTCAATTCGAACAGCCCGCGCAGCGTGCAGTGGTTCCGCGACTGGTTGTTGACCAGTTCGGAATATTCCTGGAAGACCTTGAAGTTGTTGGCGCGGCAGGAAAGTTGGAGCTTGTGGATCGTGTCGGGATTGAACAGATGGTACTCGCCTTCGCGACGCCACTGATACTGGCCGCCGGGATCGAGCACCTCGCCGTTGACCTGACGGTCGGGGAAGGCGTGATTGTGGCGGAGCAGGACTTCGCGCGCGATTTCCTCGATGCCGACCCCTTCCACGCGGGAGGCGGTCCAGGTGAAATACTTGTCGATGACGGTGCTGTTGAGGCCGATGGCTTCAAAAATCTGCGCGCCGCGATAGCTCTGGATGGTCGAGATCCCCATCTTGGCCATCGTTTTGACGACGCCTTTGCCCACGGCTTTGAGGTAGTTTTTCACCGCCTTCTTGTGGTCCATGCCGGTGAGGATCCCCTCGCGAATCAGGTCGTCGAGCGTCTCGAATGCCAGATAGGGATTGATCGCGCCCGCGCCGTATCCGATCAGCAGGGCGAAGTGGTGGACCTCGCGCGGTTCGCCGGATTCCAGGATCAGCCCGGTGCGCGTGCGCGTGCCTTCGCGGATCAGGTGATGGTGAACCGCGGAGACGGCCAGCAGGGCCGGGATCGCGGCGTGGTCTTTGTTGACGCCACGATCGGACAGGATGATGAAATTTCGCCCTTGTTTGATGGCGCTGCTGGCTTTCCTGCAGAGATCCTCCAGCGCCGACTCCAGGCCTTTTCCCCCCTCGGAAGCAGGAAATACGATCGGGAGCGTGATCGAGCGGAAATCTGGCGAATTGAGGTGGCGCAGTTTCTCGAATTCCTCATTGGACAGGACCGGGCTTTTCAGTTTGATCTGCTGACAGCTCTGCGGCTCCGGCCGAAGCAGGTTGCGCTCGGGACCAATGGTCGTTTCCGACGATGTGACGATCTCCTCGCGAATGGCGTCGATCGGCGGGTTGGTGACTTGTGCGAAGAGCTGCTTGAAATAGTTGTACAGGAGTTGCGGCCGGCTCGACAGCACCGCCAGCGGCGTGTCCGTGCCCATGGAACCGAGCGGTTGCACGCCGTCACGCGCCATCGGCAGCATGACGATGCGCAGGTCTTCAAAGGTATAGCCAAACGCCAGCTGACGAAGCGTCACCGTGGCGTGGTCGATTTCGTGAACGTGCGGCGGCTCCGGCAGGTCCTCGATCGCCACGAGGTTCTCCTGCAGCCACAGGCGATAAGGCCGATCGGTGGAAATTTCGTGTTTGAGTTCTTCGTCGGCGACGATGCGGCCCTGTTCGGTGTCGATCAGGAACATGCGGCCCGGCTGGAGCCGGCCCTTTTGCAGGACCCGGTCCGCCGGCACGTCCAGAACGCCGACCTCGGAAGCCATGATGACCTGGTCGTCCTTCGTCACGTAATAGCGCGACGGCCGCAACCCGTTTCGATCCAGGACGGCGCCGATGCGGATGCCATCGGTGAACGCGATCGAGGCCGGACCGTCCCACGGTTCCATCAGGCAACCGTGGTACTCATAGAACGCCTTCTTCTCGTCGCTCATGCTTTCGTGGCCGTTCCACGGCTCGGGAATCATCATCATCACGGCATGCGGCAGGCTGCGGCCGGCGAGCACGAGCAACTCGAGGGCGTTGTCGAACATGGCCGAGTCGCTGCCGTCCTCGTTGATGACGGGGAGCAGTTTCTTGATGTCATCGCCAAACAGATCGGACTCGAACAAACATTCGCGCGCGTGCATCCAGTTGATATTGCCCCGCAGTGTATTGATCTCGCCGTTGTGGGCGATGTAGCGGTACGGATGAGCGCGGTCCCAACTCGGGAACGTGTTCGTACTGAATCGGGAATGGACGAGGGCGATGGCCGATTCCATCAGCGGGTCCGCCAGATCGGGATAAAACGGCTGGATCTGCTCGGGCATCAGCATGCCTTTGTAGACCAGGGTCTTGTACGACAGGCTGCAAATGTAGAATCGGTTGCCGCCCTTGATGCCGGAGTAGCGAATGCCTCTTTCGGCCAGCTTGCGGATCAGGTACAACTTGCGCTCGAACGCCAGGTCGTCTTTCAGCCCTGGATCCCGGGCGATAAACACCTGGCGGACGACCGGCTCGGAAGCGCGCGCAGTGTTGCCCAGTGAATGGTCGCAGGTGGGAACCGTGCGCCATCCGAGCAACTTCTGGTCTTCCTCTTGAACGATCTCTTCGAACAGTTTCTCGCACTTGTACCGCTCGGACGGATCGGCCGGCAGAAACACCATACCGACGCCGTATTCCCCCGGGAACGGCAGATGAATGCCGATTTCGGCGCACGATTTCGCCAGGAAATGATGCGGGACCTGCAGCAGAATGCCGGCGCCGTCGCCCGTATTGGCTTCGCAACCGCAAGCGCCGCGATGACGCAGGTTCATGAGAACGGTCAACGCCTGGTGGACAATCGCATTCGATTTCTGTCCCTTGATGTTGACCACGAAGCCGACGCCGCAGGCATCATGCTCGAATCGCGGGTCGTACAGGCCCTGCTGGGGAGGGTAGCCGTTCCGGTTCATGATCGGTCCTTCATCCAACGAATATCCCATCCTGCGGCCACTCGGCGTTGATCACACCGGAGCGCATGTTCACCAACGGGACGTAATTGTGGAAAATTCGAATCGGCCCCAGCAGACGAACCGTGGAAACCTCCTCGATCGAATCCAGCCCGTGGTTCTTGCGCAACGACGGCACAATCTTGCCCTGAATGTTCTCCACAATGTCCGAATCGTTTTTTCCCTCGATGATCATAACCAAAGCAACTCGCCCCTCTATTTCAGCGATATGCGACTCGTAAATCAAGTCTGTAAAAATGGTGCGGACGTTTGGCTCGCTCTTGATCTCATCGAAAATCTGCTTCAGAGTAATTCCGATCCGGAATCTGATGATGTACAGATGGCGCGCGCCGAACGTGTGCGTTCCGGTTTCCTGCATGTCGAGCGCGGCGTAATAATTCAGGAGACCTTCTTCTTCAAGCCGCAGGCGTTTGCGGCGCACAGTCGGCGGAGGTACACCAGTCATCTTGCCGACCTGATTGTCACTCAGTCGCGGGTCTCGAATCAGAGCTTTGATGATCATTTTCTCCTGATCATCAAGACACCGCTGCGAATGACCGTTGTTCCTAGAATGATTCATGATCCTCCAGTACTCGCCTTATCGATATATCGATTTCTATCATCAAATGAACGAAATGCAACAAAAACTAGACGAAATGGAACATTTTAATGCCAATTCATGCCATCAATCGGTGCTGAAGTTACAGATTTGCCATTTTATTTGTACGGATTTGAGAATGGAGCCGCGAGGTGAAAAAGGCGTTTTAGAGGCTCAAAACAAGATAGTTTCCCATTGGAATCGCATTTCGAATCGCTTTCATCACGAATTTCTTGGCTCGTCGAATGGATCCGACCAAATCATGTCCAAGCGCCAGATTGGCAGCAATCGCGGCGGACAGTGCGCATCCTGTGCCGTGAGTCTTGACGTTTCGGATGATCGGCGCGCTGAATTCGTAGAGGTTGTTCCCATCGAAGAGCACGTCCACAACGAGTCTGGACCGTGGCCGATGTCCACCCTTGACCAGGACTGCGACTCCCAGAAGGCCCGATAGAGCACGCGCCGCTTCGCGCATTTCAGGGAGGGTCAGGATTCTGCGTTTCCACAGAATTTCTGCTTCCGCAAGATTCGGTGTGACAACCGCTGCTTGGGGCAGAAGCTTGGCCTTCAAAACGGCGAGCGCCTCCTTTTTCAGCAACCGACCGCCACTGGTGGCCACCATGACAGGGTCAACGACGAGAGATCGAAACGCATGCTTTCGAAACACCGAGGCGACCGTTTCCACGATTTCCGCATCGTACAGCATCCCGGTCTTGGCGCCTCCGACGCGGAACGCGGAGAATACGCACTCCATCTGATCGGCAACGATCTCAGGTCTTGCGGGCTGCACCGCCGTGATTCGATCGGGGTTTTGGGCGGTGATGCAGGTAACGGCACATGTACCGAACACGTTAAACGCGCGAAATGTATTCAGGTCCGCCTGAATGCCGGCCCCTCCGCCGCTATCCGACCCGGCTACGGTCAATGCGACAGGTCTTGAGATCACAACTTTCATCAGGCTACCGGTGTCATCCTACGCGGCGACGAGCGAATGAAAAGCAGAAAGGAGGGACACCGGTCCAGTTACTTCGAAGCCTCCGACGAGCGTGCGGAGCCGGCCGTCGCCTCCGGTGGATCAACCTTGATTCGTCTCACCAGGGCCTGTCCAAGCGCGTTCGTGTAGTAGTTGAGTTTGAGACTCTCGCCAATGGTGAGCTTGTCCAACGTGATCTTGTCCGTGCCGCGAAAAATGTACGTCCGCGGAGTCACCTCAAAGCTGCGAGTTCCATCGGGGGTCCTGACGCTGAGTTGCCGGGTGCCGGGATTCAGACGTTCCAAGGTGCCCTTGGCGAACGGATAGGTCTGCGCAGGCGGCGGAAGATTCGTTTGCTCTCCGCGCGACAACGAACCCGCGAGTCCGAGGACCAGGACCAGGGAGGTCTTCCGCCGCGCGGATCGTATCCAGGAAATCCTCAAGGTCGCTAACTCGCCGGAGAGCCGGACGAAGAGGGGGGCTTGCCCGTCACATTGACTTCCAAAGTATGGTTGGTATGGCTGACCTGCGGTGGGCCAGCGGCAGCGGACGACCGCAGGGGCGACCCCATTTGGGGAATCTCACGAAGAACGCCGTTGCCAGTGGCCGAATCGATCTCGAATATCAGAGTGGTGTTGCCAACTTGAATCTTGTCGCCCGAGGACAAGACGCCTTCAAACGCACGGCTTCCATTGCGATAGGTGCCGTTGGTCGAGCCCAGGTCTTTCAGAGTAAACTGATTGTTGACGTAGCCGATCCCACAGTGGACACGGGAGATAAAGGCATCGTGCACCTGGATTTCGGATTGAGGCAAGCGACCGATGATCAGCGGCTTGTTTCCAAATTCGAGACTTTTTTCCGTCCCGTCTGGTTGTTTATGGATGAGCGAGGGCATGGTTTGAAAGAAGCTCGCAGATTTCGTCGCGTTGCGCTGCGAACGCAGCGTCGGTCAACACGGGCGCAACGTCCCCCGTAATTGTCCGCTCCAACTCGATCCAACTCTTGCAACCGCCATAATTTTCGCGCAAAACAAATCGTTGGACGACCGGTAATTGATAAACCCGCACGATCAACGCATGCAATCCCGGCTCGCGCCCGAATTCAAAGCGCTGTTCCAAAATGCTCTCTCTCCAGATATGCCTTCCTTGCAAGCGTTTGAGGAGATCTACTTTCGGCACTCTGAACGCCGTGTCCACGACCGCCAGAAACTCAATGTCCACCGAATCCTTTGCCATTCGGGCCGTGCTCTCTTGGAGTGCAGGTAGCTTGGACGGGATGATGGCCTGTTCGGCTTCATGAAAAAGCGTGGGGAACAGCCAGAACATTTGATGATCGACATGAAATGCACCCTGGTTTTCCCGGATCCCGCCTTTCCGCAGGAAAAGAATCTGCTCGCCATGGCCGAGGGCATCGACCACCACAGCCCATTCCTTGAATGCTATCTTCAGGCTCGCCTGCCTCATACCCGATCTTCTTTAATGTATTTGGCCGGTGGTGTCCACAATCAAAATTGCGCCTCCCGGGCCGTGTTGACTTTGGCCGGCACTCCAATTACAGTAACGCTCCGTGCTGTGAAGGATTTTCATGAGTAATGGCTCTGGTGGATTGTCAATCAGGATTCCCTCCCTCTCGTTTTCATGGGTGAAGGCGCTTCTGTGGGCAGCGGTTGGAAGCCTAATTTACTATGCCTATTGTGTCCAGCCGGTCGAGGGAAATCTGAGCTGTTATAAGTGGCTGACGCAGCATTGGGCGAATGTTTCCAATTATTCTCATGGGCCGCTGATTCCGTTCATCGCCTCCTTTCTGATGTGGTGGAAGCTCTCGAGGCCGTCCACAGCAGAAACGACCGACTGGAAGCCCTACTGGAGAGCGCTTGGGTTCAGTGTGGGAGCGTTGCTGTTGCCGGAACTGACCCAGGGATTCGTGCCAACCTGGTACAACCCTCTCCATCAGGTCACCTTTTTGTCCGCTCCGTTTCTCCTGGCCTGGCAGGTTTGGAGCGTACGGCGGCACCTGGACCTGTTGCGGGAGCAACCGTATGCTGCAGACACCGCAGTTCTGGCGCTCGCAATGGCTATTTATTACGTGGGCGTCAAGGCTGTTCAGCCGCGCGCTGTGGTACTTTCTCTCGTTGTCCTCCTCTACGGGCTCACCCTCGCCCTCGGGGGCCGCCGCATGTTTCGCGTGTTGTTCTTTCCGATTACGTTCCTGCTGTTGATGATCCCCCTGAACTTCCTCGACGAGGTGGTGGGGTTCCCCCTGCGGATTTTTGTGGCGCAGGCTTCCACGGCTTTGCTGAATTGGCTGGGGATTGAAGCGACCCGAGTGGGCTCAGGAATCTACTCCAAGGTTTTCCAATTCGATGTGGCCGATCCCTGCAGCGGGATTCGCTCCTTGATGGCGCTGACGACGGTCACGGCCGCCTACGGCTACGTGACTCAGGAAAGCCAGTGGAAACGCTGGGTGCTCTTCTTGAGTGCCATGCCGCTGGCCGTGTTGGGTAACATGGCGCGGGTGATTTCGATCGCGATGGTTGCACAAGCCTATGGCCAGAACGTGGCAAATTCTTTTCATGAGTGGTCGGGATTCATTCTCTTTCCGGTCGCCTTGGGAGCGATGGTGGTCCTCGGGGTCTTGTTGAACTTCCCTTACCGCCACCTCTGGGAGAATTGGACCAGGCCAATTGATCGAAAGATGAGCGGAGCATGAGCGACGGGGAAACCACGAATACACAGGCGCGCCCGCTTCCGACGGAGACAGTAGGTCGTCCCCAAAAACGAGGACCGAATGCTGTGCAAATCTTCCTCGTAGTGGCTACCTTGGGCGCGGGAGTCCTTGCGACCGCGCTGACGTCCGACGTCACGCGCGGCTCCGAGCCGGGAGTGGTTTTGGTGAATGGACAGCCATTCCTTCCCGTAAAAGCCGCGGATTGGACCGGGGGAGAATTGGGAGGGATGACCGAGGTCGAGCGAAAACTTCTGCCGTCGGATACAGAGGGGGCGCGAAGGGTCTATACCGACAAGTCAGGTAATGAGGTGTATTGCTCCTTGGTGCTGGCCGGACGGGAAGTCACCAGCATCCATCGGCCCGAATTGTGTTTGCCGGGGCAGGGCTGGAACATTCAGGGGGAACACACCGAATCCATCCCAACAGCGGCGGCCCTGGGAGGAGAGCTGAAAGTGATGCGGATGAACGCGATGCAATCCGTGAAACTATCGGATGGACGAACGTTTCAGTCCCGCGCTGTCTTCATCTATTGGTTCGTCGGGAAAGACCGCGTGACCCCGTACCACTGGCAACGAATCCTTTGGACGACAAAGGACCGCGTTTTGCACAGTGTCAATCACCGTTGGGCGTACTTTTTGATCGAAGCGGTTGTGTCAAGAGGACAGGCAGAAAGCACGCTGGGGAAATCAGAAGATGAATCGATGCAGGTGATCAAGCGGTTCGTGCAGGACATTTATCCTGAACTGGTTCCGAAGCAGAGCTAGCGGACGTGCAGACGGCAGGAGTCTGGGTCTCATGCCAAGCAAACAAAGAGAGTTATTCATTCAAATCAATCAGGTGAGCGACGCGCTGGTGGTCGCTCTCATCTTCTGGCTGTCGCACGCCTTGCGCGAGCAGTTGGCGTTTTTGTATCCAATGACCTGGTCTCTGATTGCCCCCTTTCGGTATTACAAGTGGCTTTACCTGATTATCCTGCCCCTGTTCCCGTTCCTGCTGGACCTGAATGGATACTACGCGCGGCCGTATGGCTACCGGCATGGGTTGACGCTCTGGATCCTGATCAAGAGCATGACGGTCTGCGCCCTGATTGTCATCGCCGCAGCTTATTTCCTTACTTTGGCCGCCGCGAGCCGCAGCGTCATTTTGTTGTTCGGCGCCCTCAGCGTGGTGGCGCTTTTGGCGAAAGACCTGGCTTTTGAAGCGTACATCCGCGCTCATCTCAAACGCGGTAGACCCAGCCGGCCCATCATTCTGGTTGGTTCTGAGGAGAGAAATGCCGACTTTGAGCGACTTCTTCAAGAGCATCCCGAGTGGGACTTTGGCGTCGTGGCCAAACTCGACCCGAGCCATGACTCGCTGCAGAAATTGACCGAGATGCTCCACACCCAGCCGATCAGTTGTGTGGTGTTCAACGTAGCACAGATGTATTTCAGTGAAGTGGAAAAGGCGATTCTGGCTTGCGAAGTGGAGGGCATCGAGGCCTGGTTGGTGGCGGATTTCGTCAAGACGTCCATCGCCCGCGCCACCATCGATGAGTTTCACGGCAAACCCGTGCTGGTATTCCGCACCACTCCGGACGTTTCCTGGCAATTGGTCTGCAAACGATTGATCGATGTGATTGGCTCCGTGGCCGGGTTGATCGTTCTGGGCCCGTTCGTCATGCTTCCCACCGCCATCGCCATCAAGCTGACCTCGCCGGGGCCGATTTTGTTCCGGCAGAAACGAAGCGGCCTGCACGGACGGCTCTTCACCATGTACAAGTTCCGTTCCATGGTCACCAACGCGGAAATGATCCGGGCGGAACTGGAGGCCTTCAACGAAATGTCCGGCCCCGTCTTCAAGATGAAAGAGGATCCACGCATCACGTCCGTGGGACGATTCCTGCGCAAGACCAGCGTGGACGAACTCCCCCAGCTTTGGAATGTGTTGATGGGGAACATGAGTCTGGTCGGCCCCCGCCCGCCCATCCCCGGCGAGGTGCAACAATACGATCCGTGGCACCGTCGTCGGCTTTCCATGAAACCTGGCCTGACCTGCTTGTGGCAGATCAGCGGCCGCAACCAGATCGGCTTCGAACAATGGATGAAACTCGACCTTCAGTACATTGACAATTGGTCTCTCTGGCTTGACCTGACCATTCTGTTCCGAACCATTCCGGTCGTCCTGGGTGGCATTGGAGCGCGGTAGACCCCATGACAGCATCCCCCACAAACGCGATTTCACTCGTGACCGGCGGCGCCGGTTTTCTCGGCTCACACCTGTGCGAACGTTTGCTTTCTGCCGGACATTCCGTCATCGCAATGGATAACCTGGTCACCGGCAGCGTCGATAATATCGCGCACCTGGCTGGCAACCAGAACTTCAGATTCATCCACCACAACGTCACCGAATACATCTATCTGGCGGAACCGATCCAGTACGTGTTTCACTTTGCTTCGCCCGCCAGTCCGATCGATTACCTTGAATTGCCCATCCAGACCCTTAAAGTGGGTTCCCTCGGCACGCACAACGCGCTCGGACTCGCCAAGGCCAAGGGCGCCAGGTTCTTGCTGGCTTCCACCTCGGAAGTGTATGGCGATCCGCTGCAGCACCCGCAATCAGAAGAATACTGGGGCAACGTCAACCCCATCGGCCCGCGCGGCGTCTATGACGAAGCCAAGCGATTCGCCGAGGCGATCACGATGGCCTACCATCGCTATCACCAGGTGGACACCAGGATCGTCCGCATCTTCAACACCTATGGACCACGGATGCGGCTCCAGGATGGCCGCGTGGTCCCCGCCTTCGTCGGCCAGGCGCTCCGCGGCGAACCGCTCACGGTTTTTGGCAACGGTTCACAAACGCGCAGCTTCTGTTACGTCAGCGACCTGATCGAGGGCATCTACCGATTGTCACAATCCGACTACCACGACCCCGTCAATATTGGCAACCCGACGGAGTTCACCATCCTGGAGTTCGCCCGCTTGATCCTCCAGATCACCGGCAGCAAATCCGAGATCATTTTCAAAACACTGCCGGTGGATGACCCGAAACAACGGCGTCCCAACATCACACTCGCTCAAAAGATTCTGGGTTGGAATCCGCAGGTGGATCTGGAAACCGGATTGCGGAAGGCCATCGACTACTTCCGCGACAAAGTCTGAGGTGCCGCGTTTAGAGCCGCGTCTTGATGCCCATTGCGCGGAGGACACACCAACCGTTGGCGGCTTCGAAGATCGTGAAACTGCCAAGGATGGCCGCCACGATGCCGCTGACCAGAAGGCTGGTCCGGCCGTTGTTGACGCCTGCGACGATCAGGGCCGCCCCGCACGCATCCACCACAATCCCGGCAACCAGTCGCACCTTGCGTCCGCGCCGATCAATGTTCGGGGACAATTTCATACGCAACTCACAGGCTCTCACTCCCGGCAGGTTCGCTCAAGCCTTTTCTTCCCGGTGTCGCGACTTAATGAGAATGTCCCCATTGTAACTTAATGGAAATGTCCCTATCGGGGCGGGATGGCCGCAGCCATCCTGTCCCGGACATGGAGACATTGACAATGAGTCCGCACGAACGGG